>Ga0308011_10000418_pt1 | contig 22717 bp, 44 predicted proteins | sample Neamet177_FD_203144 | JGI IMG/M metagenome (GOLD analysis project Ga0308011, IMG submission 203144) | Marine microbial communities from water near the shore, Antarctic Ocean - #177 | ecosystem: Environmental > Aquatic > Marine > Unclassified | place: Southern Ocean | collected 2014-07-25 | reverse complement strand
TGGGATGTTGGTGTTAAGAACGAAGCTGTTGAAAAGGTTAAGGCTAGACTAAAGAAAACAAGTAATAAAAGAAAAACTAAATACAGAAAATAACTATGAGAAAACTATTTACATTATTAGCGTTGATTGTGTATAGCAACGTAAGCGGTCAGTTTTTAAAGGAAGTTTATAACGACTTTTTAAAGTATGGAACAGTTTACGTAGCTGGAGATGTGAACAACCCTCAAACAGAGGTTAAAGAATATTTTGTTAGAACAGATCCTGCAGATTTTTATGGTATACCAGAAGTAATAGATGAAACAACATATCACCCTTATGACTATAGGTTTGGGTTTGGTATACGTAAACTAGCTAGATTTGGTTACGAAAGTAAACCAGGTAACTTTTGGACAGGTAACGACAAGATAGAAAAACAAACAGCTTTATCAGCACCTACATCAGCTGTTAAAGGTTTAGAATACTTATTACATTGGGAAAAAGAAAGACAAAATGGTGATGAGTTTACAAATAAAAGATTATTTATAAGACACACTGGTAAATATCATATTGTCAAACTAGAAGACAGAGAATCTGGTAACGTAGGTTTTGAATATACTTCTGGTGAATTAAGAGCTAGATTACCTATTGGTAAAAAGTTTAGCATATCAGCTGGAGCAATATATCGTACGCACCAACAAGCTTATGGTTATAACCCTATAGAAATATGGCTTAATGAAACTAAGATAGATGAGATCACTGGTCAAGAGGTAACCGCTAATCCATGGTACTCGTTAGGTTTTGAATATGGTTATGATGACTGGTATTATCAGTCTAGTGATCAACTAGGTAATTTTAGATCTGATTGGTATTGGACAGATCCTGACGGAACCATAGTTGCTTGGACTGACGTTCAATTCAGAGATGAAGTATTTGGTGATCTTATGAATAGATTTAATAACGAGGCTCACGCTTTAATAGATGCTTTCGGTGAAGTTGCACCTATTATAGGTTTTGATTTTTATCATTATAAATCTAAGTTTTGGTTACATGCTTATGGTAACTGGATAATGCCTTATCACAAATACTTAACAGGTGACGAGGATGTTTCTTATTTAAATAGAAACAATTGGGGTAAAGGTGGTTTAGCTGAAGATTCAAACCTAGAACAGTGGAGTGATTACCAAGCTGGATTAATGTTTGGTTGGAAAGTTAGTAAATCAATAGGTGTATTTATAGAAGGTGAATATACTAAGTTTTGGGACAGTAAGATATACAATAGTAATATAGGATTAAACTTCACATTTAGATAATATGGCAAAGAATTTAGACGAAAATCATCAAATCGGTATAGATATAGATGGAGATGGTAAACCAGATTTTGGTTTATCATTAAAGACAATAGGCGCAATAATATTCGCTATAATATCTTTAACAGGTGTTTGGCTAAGCTTAAAATCAGATATAGCTTTAGCTATGGAAATGCCTGAGCCCGCAATATCTAAAACAGAGTGGGAATTAAAAGACGAATTAATACGTAACACCATCATGGATACGCAAGACGATGTAGAAATGATATTAGAAAAGTTAGATAAACTAGACGAAAGAATATACGACATACAAAAAAATAGATAACCATGAAGCAATTTATTTTAATATTAATATTAATACCTTTTATATCATATACACAATCGGATGTTCCTGATGAATATTGGATAGATGATTCTAATTTTCAAGAAGCTATAGAGGGTAAACACGCTTTTGGCGATGATGATCACGACACTATAGTTATAGAATTTTGGGCTAAATTTAATGATGTAAATTGTTTTGCTGATTGGAGCAAAATTGAAAATGCTAAATACTACAGAGTTGATATAAGTAAAGCTCCTTTAGCTAAAAAAGAATATAGAATACGTATGGCACCAACTTTATTAATATTTAAAGACGGTGAGAAAGAAGCAACATTTAAAGCAGGTTTAGATTTACTACTACCTACAGATTTAAAGGAAATACAAGAAACAATAAACGAAATTAACACAGCAAATAGATTTTAATTATGAAAGAAAAAATACAGAAATTAGTAGACAAATTTTGGGACTGGGTAATATCAACAAAGAAAAAACATGAATCTAAGTAAACACGTATCGTACAAAGAAGGAACTTATAGTGTAACAGCAAATAGGCTAGGTTTAAAGAATGATCCTACAGAGGAGCATTTAAAAAACATGAAGCTAATATGCGAAAAAGTATTTGAACCTCTTAGAGGTCACGTAATGCACCCTATAAAGATAAATTCTTTCTATCGTGGAACATCTTTAAACAAAGCTATTGGCGGAAGCTTGTCTTCACAACATTGTAAAGGCCAAGCAATGGACATAGATGATTCATACGGTAATGCTACTAATGCTTACATGTATAAATGGATCAAAGAAAATTTAGATTTTGATCAAATGATATGGGAGTTTGGTAACGATAAGAATCCAGACTGGGTTCACGTTAGTTTCGTTAACGAAGGAGAGAATAGAAATAGATGCTTGAAAGCTTATAGAAAAGAGGGATCAAGAAAAACTTATTATAAAATTATATAAAATGAAAAACAAAGACAAAAGATTTTTAGTTAGATGCGCAGGAATAGGATTTTTTTTAGCACTACTAGTTGGGTGTGGAACTTACGTAAAACAGCCTGTTGCTAGTCACATAGTTGCGGTAACAATAGAAGGAGATACTATCTTAGTTGCTATTGATAAGATTAGACCTAACATGTACCATAGCTATTATCCTGTTTACAGTAACTACTACAGACCTTATTATCATAACAACCATAATTACGGTAATTATCAGTTTAGATACTCTGACAATAGAGGAACTAGAGGAACTGGTGGAACTAGTAATAACAACAATAACAATAATAATAATAATAATAACAATAACAACAAGCCTGTCGTTAAACCAGTACCTAATATGCCTAAGAGTCAAGGTGGTACTGTAAAAGACCCAGGTAGAAAATAATTAATCATGGAAAGTGCATACACTCAACAAGGATGTGGACCACAAAAATTAGGGTCATCATTTAAAAAGAAAATGAAATGCTGGAAAGGTTACAAAGCCGTAGGTAAAAAGAAATCACCTAGTGGTAAAAAAACCAAAGGAGGTAAGGCTAAGATGGTTAACAATTGTGTTAAAATTAAAAAGTAATGTTTGAACTACCGGAATCAGCTTTTTTAAAAAAGAAAGGTAAGATAAGGAAAACCACTAAGGGTAAGGGAAGAAATTTCAGAACTAAGGAGGAAGGAGCAGGAATGACTGCTAAAGGAGTTAAAGCATATAGAAAGAAAAACCCTGGTAGTAAATTAAAAACTGCAGTCACAGGTAAGGTTAAACCAGGTAGTAAAGCGGCTGGAAGAAGAAAATCGTTCTGCGCTAGATCAAAAGGTTGGACAGGTGAAAGAGGTAAAGCTGCTAGACGCAGATGGAAATGTTAATATGAAGTTTTTTGATTTAAACAATAACGGTAAATACGATTGGTGGGAATATATCTTACCTATTTTATTGTTATTATGTGTAGAAATTATAGCTGAACTTGTAGCTAAATCTTTGATACCTTAGATTTTTTAGGTGCAGCTTTTATAAGCTTCTCACCCTTCATCCAGCCATCATATTTTATTATACTAGAATTTGTGTCACTAATTAAGTGCCACTTAACTTCTCCTCTTCTTTCTAAGAAAGAAACATACTGTTGTTCCATATCTTTATCATGAGCTGACTTATCCATAACATAACATGGTAAATGCCAACTATGAGGATCAGCCATACTTAAAGTACCTCTCTTGTCTCTTAGACCTGGTATGTGTACTGTCTTTGCAAAAAAGTCGAAGCCTATAAGATCAATAGATTTATAGGTTTTTATTTTGTTTATAAACCAAAGTAATGTTATAAAACCAGCACTTGGTCTCAAGTCTTGTTTGAATAAGTTTTTACCAAACATACTCATAACCTCAACTAATTCTTCATCTGAATACATCTCTGTATAACTAGGAAAATTCTCTGGCAATCTATTCTCTAAGATCCAGTCTTTTAAACGAAAGTTTCCTCTACATCTATTTAAAAGAATCTTAGTATTTTTAAACTTACCCTTCTTAAACTTAGTTTTAGCAGTATTAAAGCACGGTGCTCTAAATTGACCCGTTGCCCATATATCACATTTAGTTCCTATTGACTCTTCTTGTTCGGTTGTTGCTAATAAAGCTCTACCAAACCTAACAACAATATCGTAGGAATCTATAGTCTTACCAAGCTTATGCTTCATAATTTCTACAGAATTACCTACGAATACTATTCTTTTATTTTTTACAGCTCGCTGTATACTTTCCACCATTCTTCAGATAATTCAGAATCTTTATATTCATCAAACCAAGGTCCACCTTCTGTGTAGTGTATAGCCCTTGCATTGTTTTTAGTTATTTTGTCTATACCTACTAGCATATTATATCTTTTAGGTAACTCACCTATAGCTTTTTCATTTAAAAACTTAAACTCATGTAGTTGAGATGGTGATGCATTGTCTAAATATTCTTTTGATAGTTTGTTTTTTAATTTGTTACAGTTAAATAACATTAAGCTAGACCAATTCTTTTTAGGATATGATTTATTAACTATGCCGTCCATTTTATTTGACTTAGCTTCATAGTCTTCATGTTTAACTACAGATATAGCGCTTTCATTCATGTATCTACTTATCTCTTGAGGATTTACCCTCCATAAGAAATCATTATCACAAAAAATAGCGTATCCGTTATAGTTCATTAAAAGAGGTACATAAAATCTTGTAAAAGAAAATTCAGTTGATTCTCCCTCTACATCTTCTCTTTCATAAATACCATTTTTCTTTAACACTGACTTATCTAAATAAGTTATCTTAGCTTCTGGCCAATACTTTAATATTGAAGCCCTGCATACTTTACTTGCTTGAGGGTACTTTGAATCGTGCCCTATAAAAATTCTAATACTTCCTGGTTTTTTATTCATTGTTTACTTTTTTACCTGATGTTTTTCTAGTTATGTCGTCATGATTAAACTCTGCCCAATACAGTTCAAATGCAACTCCATCTTCTTTACCTTCAAACTGATGATACTTACCTGGTTTTACCATTGTAAAATCTCCAGGTTTTAATATTGTCTCATCTACAAGACCTTGATCGTCTTGCCAGACTCTTATTATCATCTCTCCAGACTCTACAAAAAAACCGTTCCATTTAAATTTATGCTCATGTTCTGAGCACTTATATCCTTTATTAAATTCTATTCGGTGAAACTCTAGTACTCCGTTTTTGTGTACCATTTCGGTTGCACCCCATACTTTTCCTGCTTTCATTTTTTCTGATTGTGTTTGAAGTAAGGTCTCTTCCAACCATTAGATGTCATTGGAAACCTTCTATTTATTATTACTTGTTTTTTTGGTTTTTCTAATACATCTACCATATTAAGCCATTTCTCTCTTCTATTATCCTTATCACTTGATATAACAAACTTATCTAAGCTTTGTTTTGGTTTGTTAGTAAAATGTATACTACAAAGTATTCTAGGCCCAATAGTTTCTACCTTATGAAACTGATATTGAGGTATGTATAGCAAATCGCCTTCATCTAGTATAAACTCGTCTAGTATTTCTTTAGGTTTATTAGGAATAAACTCTTTATATATAGTCCATTTAACCTTACCATATTGGTGAAACAAAAAGTTCTCTGTTTGATCTGCGTGAGCAGGAAAGCTTTTAGATCCAGCTTTAGGTGAAACATAAACATTGACTTGGCCTTGTTTAAAGTATTTCTCAAACTCAAACAACATATCTAACAACTGCTTGTTTTCATACTCCGCAAAAGGTATAACAAAAGATTTACCTTTAGTCCAAAGATCGTGTATTCCTTTTCTAGTAAAAAACTTTTGTTTTATTTTACCAGACTTAACCTTGTCTAAACACCATCTGTTATCTTCATCATCAAAATCTAATATTTGAAGATGCTTAATATTTGGGTATCTATTTATATACTTTGTTAAATGACCCCAGTTAAATAAGTTTTTATACTTATTTCTTCTAATTACTAAGTGTTTTTTGTTCCAATACTCTTTAAAGAAAAGACTAACTGGTATAGGATCTAATATGTCTTTTATTGTTATTTGTTTTTCCATTATCCGTCACAGCTTACACAGTTTTCAGACGTAGCTTCTTTAGCTATGTCACCTCTAAGAACAGACTCTGTTCTCATATAGTATAGGGTTTTAATACCTTTTTTCCAAGCATCTAAATGAACCTTGTTTATAAACTTAGGTTCTGCTTCTGATGGAAATGCTAAATTTAAACTAACAGCTTGATCTATATATTGTTGTCTTATTCCTGCTTGGTTAATTAGTTCTAGCTGATTGATTTCTTTGAAAGTTCTGAAGACTTCTTTGAGCGGTATGTCGTGATCGCCCAATGTAATTTTCTCTAATGCTTTTACGTCCTGCACCGAGCCCCCGTCCTTTAAGATCTGGTCCCATATTTTTTTATTATTTAAATTGTTTTCTTCTAATACTTTTTCAAGAGTTGGGTTTTTACGTATGAACGTACCTTTTGCGCTTTGGTCTGTAAAGACATTAGCAGCCCAAGGCTCAATTCCAGGACTAATATTCCCAGATAACTTACTGTTGCTAACAGTAGGAGCAATAGCTCTAAGATGAGTGTTCCTAAATCCTGTGCCAACGCACCATAATGGTTCACCATAAGCTTCTGCCAACGCCATGCTAGCCCTTTCCGATTCGATTTTAATTTGCGAAAATATTCTTCTTGTTTCATATTGTGATAATAATCCTTCGAAAGGTAAACCTTTCTGTTGTAAATAAGTATGCCATCCAACTACACCTAAACCTAATGCTCTACCTTTTTCAGCAGATCTTACAGAGTTTTCAAAACCTCTTCTGTTTTTAGCTTTTTGTATAAACTCTTCTAATACACCATCTAAAAACCATATACTATCATATATTAAATTACTGTTCTTCCACTCGTGATACTTAGATAAGTTTAAACTAGATAAACAACATATAAAGCTATGATTTTCATCTGTGTGTAAAGTTATTTCACTACAGATATTAGTCATGTGTACTTTTAATGCATTGTCTTTATAAGCAGAAGGGTTATTTTTATTAACATTACCCTTAAACATTATATAAGGTTCTCCTGTAGCTTTACGCTTTTGTAACAACTTACCCCATTTACGTCTAGCAACTTTATCTCCATCTCTAAGCTTTCTCATAAACTTATCACCTACGACTGCACATTGATGTAGATTAAGTGATTGACGGTTTACATCACCCTTAGGTTCTCTTATTTCAACCCAGTCTTCAAAGTCTTCATGTTCAATGTTTAGATTTACAGATGCTGCTCCTCTTCTAACTGATCCTTGATTTGTAGCTAAAATAGTAGAATCATATATTTTACAAAAAGGTACAACACCATCTGATGTGCCGTTACCTGTTATGTTTGATCCTGCTGGTCTTATTTGGTTTATACCAATACCAACTCCGCCTCCGTGTTTAGCTAGCAACATCATTTCTAAATTCTTTTGGCCAATGTCTATTATACTATCTGCGACATCAATACCAAAACAACTTATTGGCATACCTCTATCAGTACCAGTGTTACTAAGAACAGGACTAGCAAGACAGAGCCAACCTTTCCAAATGTAATCAAAAAAGACTTCCTCCATTTCTTTCTTCTGTAATCTAGTCGCAACTGTTTTAGCAACTCTTCTGTACGCTTGTCTTGGTGTTTCATCTTCTAATAAATATCCTCCTTGTATTGTTTTCTTGTATACGTCAGACTCAGCCCAACTTGGGTAGTCTACACCTTTTTTCCATCTATTACTCCACATTATTTTTTAGGTTTAGTGTGTGTATATCCTTTCTTTTTTAATTCTAAATGTTTTTTATATGTTGCTGCTTTAACGCTCTTAGAGCCTTTATACATCATGTGTGTTTTAAATTTTTCTGCCATTTTTTTTATGTTATTAAGTGTTTAATCCAAGCAAATAAACCATTAAGGTTTAATGCTACTAAATTCCATTGTTTTCTCGATCCTGTTTGTATCATAACACAAATAAAACCTACTATGTATAGCATCGGCTCTAAAGTCCACTGAGCTGCAACTAGAAAACCGGCACCCATATATCCAATACGGGTAGCCATTCTTTCTAGTGGTTTTAATTGTCTTCTTCTTTCAACAAGAAATTTTCTCCATTTATAATTTACCATACATCTTCAAAATCTTCTCCTTCATTTGCTTTACTATAGTCAGTTGACCTAATCGCGAAAAAATCAGTGTGGGTATGACCCCCAGTAAGATGATAGAACCAATCCAAATTACCCGCTGCTTCTTCGTCATATGAGAAGTACGATCCAAGATCGATGTAACCCAATTCCGTAAGTTTTTCATTTGTTCTTTTTCTTATAAATTGTTTTAAGTCATAAGCTTTAATGCCTTCAATGTCACCCATTTCAAACATCTTATCTATATACTTTTCTTCTAGCTCAACCATTATCTTAGATGCATCTATTATGTCTTCTCTACAATCTTGCAAAAGAGTTTTATCTTCATCACACATGTGTCTAAACAACTGACAACCCATTCTACTGTGTAAAGATTCATCTCTTACGGACCATTTCATTTGTTGCCCGATCCCTTTGAGTAAATTACGTAGCTGAAAGCTATAAAGTACTGCAAAAGCAGAATATAAAGAAACTCCCTCTGCGAAAGCAGAAAAAACAGCCAATGACTTTCCGATACCGACTCTATCGTTGCCATCATATGCAACGAGGTTGTCAAAACGATCAGCCGTAGCAGGTTCATGTAAGAACGCTTCATAATCTTCTAATTTTAATGTTTCATTTAAATAACTATACGCTACAGCGTGTACAGTTTCCTGTGAGCCAAACATCATAGCCATTTGTTGTATCTCGTGCTTTGGAAACCACGATACTACCTTCTGCGTCCAGTAATCACTTACTGCACATTCAGTTTGAGCAAAACCTAATAGGATATTTCCTACTAGGTGTTTCTCTTTTACTGTTAAAGATTCGTTCCAATCCTTAACATCTCCACTCATTGGTATTTCAGTATGTAACCAAAATGCTTGAGCTTGTTTTAACCAACCCTCAGTATAATACTCAGGGTAGTCAAATGGTTTGTATGCGATACGCTCATCAAATAATCCCATATTTTAATAGTTTAAAGTTAAACAAATGTCAAATATACCTACGTAAATTACGTGATCTATTTTATCTTCTTCTGGATATTGTCTATACCCAAATAGTATTCCGTTAAATAAGCCAAAGCTTAATTCCCAATTATTTTCCTCCATCTATTTTTTTTATAAGTTCAACAGTCATATCACACTCTTTTTGATTTTGAGGTTTATACAGGGTAAAAGGTCCTATCCTATTGTTTGCCATTAGCTTTTTAAACATCTTCCATCTTAATGGAAAAGATTCGTTAGCTCTACCTTTTGTTTCAATTACAAAACCTTTACCTATAAAGTCAGGCGTGTATTTTATATTTAAAATCTTTTTATTACCTCTGTTTTTATAATCACCCTTTCCATTACCGCATCTTTCATAAGATTCAAATGGAAAATCAAAAGCTTCAACCAGTTCAAATGTTTGGCCCTCGTAAAGAGCCTTGATCTTGGCTTTTCTTAAAGCCATCCACATATAACGTTCTAAACCTGATGCAAAGTTTATCCCGTCATACGTAATTTTCTTAGACTGAACAGGTCCTTTTTTTCTTTTAAAGAATCTTTTCTTCATTTACTTCTATATTGGTTACATCTGTAGTAAATCTTTTATAAGCAACTTCTTCTATCTCATCTTCTAAACATCTTCTAGCTGCTTGTATATACAGTATTGCATCCATTAGTTCTTCTTGTACATCAATTAGAAATCTATTAAGATCTTTTTCTTGACCTTCGATCTCTTGCATCATTGTAGCACCGTACTTTTTCTGGCCTATAAGGCTTCGTTCGTCCATCTTTCTTAAGACTTGTTGAACTATTTTATCTTCTGTTTTAATTCTCATCTTTCACAAATGTTCCGTTAATCATTTTTCCTGTTCTCTTGTTTATAACTTCATATGCTGTTGCTATACACGTTTCAATATCAACACCTTCTAAATGTGCTAAGTTTGTAAGTACAACAACCATATCACCAATAGCGTCAATTATTTCTGGCTTATCATTTTTTAATAAAGCTTTTGCAAGCTCTCCAGCCTCTTCTTGTAATTTAACGTATTGTGTGTGTGAATTACCTTCATCATATAAGCCTCTGTCTTTGGCCCATGTTCTTATAAGATCAAACATTTTGTCTGTTGGTTTATCATTAGTTGATTCTAGTATAAACATATCGACATTGCTATCAGGTGTTCTGTTTGTGAAGTTTGATAAAGCTTTGTTGTATACGTAGCATCTATCATTATTAAACATGGAGGTTTTAACGTTGTTCATGATCCAATGAACCATTTCAACTGTTACTTTAAATTCTCCATATTCTGGGTGTTGCCATTTTATCCCTATGTTATCCATAAGTTGTCCTTTTAGTTTATTAACTGGACAAGGGAAGGTTGTGGTTTGTTCGGTCACGTTTATTTTCATACTGTTTGTTGGTTTAAGGTTTTTGTATGGTACCATATCTACTCGGTACCCATATTCTCTCTGTCTCTCTAACTCTAAAGAAGATATATAATCTATATCATCTGAGCTTTCTAATATTTCATATTCATCGGGTGAATAGCCTTGTTGTATTGTGACCCGGTTATTAAGATCACAGGTAACGCCTATCTTTTTACCCGGAATGTGGTATAAATGATATGTCATAATTTATCGTTATATATGTGCATGTTATGTGCGTGATGGTAATACCATCCGACGTCAATAGACAGTCTGTCTGCAATCATTTTCATCAATGATGTAAATTGATATTGATCATTACAGAAACCGTACCAGATGTCATTAGAACGCATATAAACAGACATGTTAAGCTTATTGTCTATTATTGTAAACTGTATTGCATAAGTACACGGCGTATCTTTAGCATACGTGTTGTGTTCTTTACAGTCGTATATACTGATAGCCGCGTGTCTAGTGTTAGGGTTGTCTCTTAATTTAGCAACAACATAATCTATTTGATTATTACGTTGCCATTGCCAACCATAGTTAGATCTTACATTTCTATCGCTATCAGCCATTGTTTCCCATATAGGTGGAACCTTACCATATAATTCACCTAGCTTATCTATACTAGGATCTCCTGATAAGTACCATTGCCATTCAGCTTCTGCATATTCATGAGACCATTTTCTAAACTTATTTTTAATATGATTATCCATTGGGTCTGAAATTGTAAAGCCAACATTAAACAAAGCTTTGGTATTATCAAAGTCTGCACCTGTTGTTATAAGCTCATGCATTATACAATTAAAAGCTTCGTTAGCGTGTGTGAATTTTCTTCGCATATTTTTCGTAATAGTATTTATAATAGTTAAATATAACTTCCCATAGTTCTCTAGAATCATAATACTTAGGTGATCTATTTATCTTACCGTTTATATTTATGTCTATATACCAACTCATAAAGTTTTCTTTACAAAAAGGTGATATATATATTCCATTGTTTATACACCAGTGATATGCTTTGTATTCATCACTGTTGTAAGAGTAACCGGGATCTCTTTGTTTTTTCTTTCTCATGCTTCCCAAGGCATAGGTTCAGCTTCGTTTACCGCATTTATTTGTGGTATAAAAGAACCAGATCTATGTTCCCATGTAAAGAAGGATTCTGCTCCGTTCTCACCTAGGTTTTGAAACTTACATTTTAATACTTTAACTTTAGTATTTTTAGCTTCATAATCTCTGTGTACTAACAGACCGTGATAACTAGCATCATACCATTCACCACCACCTTTTATATTATACATTGTAGGTTCTTCTATCTTTCCATCTTGGCCTTTATACATTTTAGTTGGATGTGCTACTATAAATGTTAAAACATCATACTTTTTACAAAAGGCTTCTATCTTTGCTAGATAGTCCATAGTATATCTATTAACATCATCTGAAACTGCATTTGTATCTCTAACCTTGTTGAAAGGATCAATAACTAAGCATTTAATACCTTTACGTTTGACTAGCTCAGCACCTTTACGTAGTACTGATTCTAAGCTATATTTATCCATGTCTATGAAATAATAGTTATCATTAACATGATCGGAAACTTCTTTCCATTTACTGTTGCCAATATCACCAGGCGCAGGCATATCACCCCAGGTCTTACGCATAAGCTTGTGGGCGTGTAAATATATGGGTGCATTCTCAGGACTAGCAAAAGCTGTCTTCCAACCATACATCTTATTATAACCTACTACCATCTGATCAACGAAATCTGACTTTCCGCTACTAGGTATCCCAGTAACAGTGATAAACTGGCCAGTATAAGTACTGAACACACTATCAAAGTTAGACAAACCAATTTGAAAGCCAGGCTTGAAGCCATTTTTGACAAAATCTTTAAGTTCATTTTCTATATTTTTAAGGGTTGTTACGTTTTCTAACGGTACAGCATGCGCAGCGTGTATAGCAACTTTTAGTGCTTCTACACCATGTGCTTGCAAATACTCATTAGCATCTTTACAACCTTCAAAATCTATTAAAAAACAATTCTCAGCGCCTAGCCTACGTATAAACTCTTGTCTAAGCATATTGCCAGGTTCATCAGCATCTACAGCTAATATTATTTTCTCTTTGTCATCAAAGTAATCAATACAATTATCTAGGTAATCTAGGTTATTGTGATTAAGTGTCGCCCCATTAGGTACTGATATTACATTAGGCAAACCTGCTTCATGTAATGCCAAGACATCCATTTCACCTTCAACTATTATACAAGTGTCATGACCTACAATACTATTTATATTGTAAAAGATCTTTTCAGCACCTTTATATAGTTTAAAGTTTTTACGCCCGTCTCGGTATTTAATATTAATGAGCTTGTTACCCATATAATAATTAAACTTTATCGCGTTCTCATTCTTACCAGTCTGTGGCATAAACTCAGAACCCTCGCCGACATCTAAGTCGACAAGAGTTTTCTGAGATATACCTCTAGACTTAAACCATTCAACAACTTTACTACTTGGTACTTTAGATGGTTCCATATTTGGAACCGTATATTCTCTATCGCTAGTACCTTTACGTTGATACGTGTGTAATTGAAAAGTTGAATCACAGTTGTGACAAGTACCGAGACCACGTTCCCAATCATAAGAAGCACATTTCTTTTTCTTATTCTCAGGTTTCCTTGTGTGTGAACAAACAGGGCATGTGCCTTGTGTTTTACCTACTTCAAGGTTGTGTTGATTGAAATCATCAATCAAAAATCCATTAATCTCTCTTTCTTCTACTTGCATTTAATTTAATTTAATTGTTACTCTCCGTCTCTACAGTCTGGGCATATATCACAGAAATCATGTTCCTCCTGCGATACTTTTTGCCCACACATTTCACAACTAAAAGGGTAGATCATCTGCTGGTGCAGCAACTGGTGCTGCTTGCTGAGGTTGATCTGTTCTTGGTGCAACCGCGACATTATCGCCGTTCGTCCAAACCACCTTTACGTTACCTAAATAAGTTTTAGCAGTTTTAGCATCTCTTTCTTCTTTAGTCTGTTGTACAGACACAGGACCTTGATTGCCAAACTGATCTAACTCATCATTTAACGTGATGGTTATCGGTAAGTATTTACCTTTTTTACCTATAATAATTTTATCTTTAGGTATTGTATTAAGGTTAATACTTGTAGCTATTATACTTGCCATATTATACTGTTGTTTGAAATAAATTATTAAACATTGCTCTTAGCTCAGTAGTACCTACCGAAGCTCCCGTAGCTTGTAATCTACGTCTAAAGTTGTCAGCTTTTTTACTGTACAAATGTAAACCGTCTGATGCATTTTTGTTTGCATAAAACTCTGTTGTAGGAAATGTCATTCCTGTCATTGCACATTCTTTTGTTGTAACTTTTCTTTTTCTTGCCATAATTATTATATTAAAGTGTTTTACTTATGAAATATTGTTTAGGATCGAAACCCTCGGACTTATAGAACAGCTCATAAGCTTTTTCTGCTCTATCGACCTTGTCTTTACCTTTTGAGTAAAATTCATCTGAACAATCAAATATTCCTATTTGATGTGTCGTCTTATCTATTACAATAAAAACCATATCATAACCGAATAACATTCGATATATGTATGCTTGTGAGTCATAGTTATATTTTGATGCTGACCAGCGAAACTTATTTATATCTGCTGTTGTCTTCAAATCAATAACTAGTTTGTCTTCATGATTTACAATATCGGCTTTTCCTTTCCACATGTAGTCACCTAGCTTTTTAACAGCTGGCACTTCATAATCTACATTATTGCCTTGTATTAAACTACTACAAACTTCATTGTTCATCATTTTATCTGACATTAACTCTATACCATCTACTTCATGTTGTAATAAACATAACTCACCACCAGACATTTCTTTATAAGCTTTAGTATTTCTACTTGATGATTCTACGATCTTATATTTCTTAAGCTTGTCTGGCTCAAGTATACAAGTATGAAAATAACCACCTATAAGAAATGCTGAACTAGGTTTACTAGGCTTCTTAAACGCTAATGGGTTAGTAAGCAAAGTTCCTATGTCTGAATTACTAAGGTATTTCCTGCCAAAAGCTCCATAATAGTCCTCGTCATTTTCTAGCTTTTTTAGGATTTCTTTTTTAGTCATACTATAGTGTTATTTGTTTTTCTATTTCAGGAGTTACATTATATTTCTTTTTGATAGCATCTAGTTGACCTCCAGCTTGTACAAATGATTTAGCTTTTTTAATAGCTAAGTTATCCATTGGTAAGCCGTTTGTTGCGTCAGCATCTGCTGTATCATCAATTAAGAATAAATTTCCTAATGCGTATTTCTTCCCATAACTCGAAGCTGTACCGAACTTTTGAGGCATTTGCATACCTTTTTGTTCTAAGTCTACACCTACTAGTGCGGTTGCGTGTATAGCACTTTCGCCATCACTAACCGTAGCAGTCGATTCTATTATAGGAAATGAACTACCATCAACAAGTGTTTCGTTGATTGTAACTGATACCCCTAATTCTAATAGATAAGGTTTAGTTGCTTCGAGAATGTCTTCGGCTGATCGGAAGTTGTACTTGCCGAAGGAGTTAAATCTACTTTTCTTCGATTTAAACTTTGTCTGGATCTGAGCCAGTTTTTCATTTAAAGTCATATTTAATTTAATTTAGTCTATATATATAATTACACGTTAGCGAATCATTGTTAAATAAAATCCGCTCCATAAACTACAGATAATCAAGCACTTGCGAGTGATCTACATTATCTATAAGTTTATCTACAGCTTGTTTTTTTAGCTGTGAAACTCTTACGTAAGATGAACTGCCTTCAATTTTTAATAAGCTTGCAATTTCTTTCGCAGAGTGTTTGTCGCCATGTAATCCATAACTTAATGTTAATACTTGATATTCTTTTTCTGTTAAATATCTTTTCAATATACCATCAAGATACATATTTAGCATGGTCATGTTATAAGGTTCTGACTTATCAGGTATTTGATAAACCATATCCTCATTATCAGCTGGTTTGTCATCTATACTTAAAAATATAGAATTAAAAAACATTGAAACCATTTTCTTATCTTTACCAAAGTTACGTCTAATTTCGTTAAGTTTATGCTCAGGTATTCTCATGTCACCACGATTAATATCTATAGCTCTTCTTATTTGACCTCTTATTCTTTTTGATAAAAAAGATTTTATAGTTTTTTCTTGATCAGGAGATTCTTGTAATAAATTTAAATCTAACCTGTCCACTGCTTTTGTTAAACCAGAACTACCTTCTTGTATTAAGTCCATTATAGTCATAACACCAGAAGCTTGTTGAGTTGTAGAGAATTTTCTAGATATGTTTTCTACTAGTGGTAGAAACATAGTTATAGTCTGTTCTCTGTTTAAGTTAGTAAATACGTTATTTTCTGCTTGTTCTCTAAGCTCTAATGGTACTGATCTGATCGACTCAACGACATCATTCTTCCATCTAACATAATTAACTACGTTATATTTCTTCATTTAATATTTGTTTTTCTTTTTTGACTTGTTTACTTAAATTTCTATAAATAGTTCTTGTAGAACAATCAAGCAACCCAGCTACTCTGCCCCATGTTATTCTTTTTGCATCATGGTTTAAGTTTAGCATGCATTGGTATATAGATTCTTCATCAACACGTGATGATCTACCTATTAATTTTCCTACAATACTTAGTTTCTGACTCAAGTCTAATCCTGAGTACATGTTAAATACTACTTTACGTAGCTTATTCGATGGTGCATCACCACCTTGGTTAAAAACATCTTCTATCATATCATTTAATATTTTTTGTTTTATGAAGAAGGTTACAAAACCATTTTGTTTGTCTGCTATAAATCTAAACACTGTATATAGTTCCTCATTAGGGTCAGAGTTTAAATAATATAACACGAGCATGTGCCATTTCAACGACTTGTATGTTGTTATCTTAGCTTTACTATTAAATAAATGATAACACTCATACGTACCGTCTTCGTAGTATTTATATTCTTTAGTTTCTATGCTAGGTATATCATTAATAGGATCTTGCCTATATAATATACGTCTATCATTTAACCATTTTATATTTCTTTCGTATGACATTTGCCTATTACTATTTATCTTTTAATCTCTATTGTCACATTTTCCCATTTACCAGCTTTTAATTTTTTAGAAACTAAAAAATCTATACGTGATGTCCATCTTCTATTCATTCTGTCTTGTACGGTCCATTCTCCATCGAGATCGCCCGCACCTGTTACTATTACTTTTACGCCAAAGGTCAAGCCTTTAGCTTCTAAATCTCTACTAACAGCTATCCACCTGTGTGATTGTGGATCTTCCATATTAATATGTTTACCACTAGCTGTTATGTGTGGAGTACTGTCTGTTTGTTCAGGCACTGCATGGTATATCGTCGCAGTAACCAACAACATCTTCAATGTATTTAGTATCATATAAAGTTTCTTTGTTATGCGCTATGTTTTTCTTTTCGTGTACGTAGTACAGCCAATATGCGTGTATAGCACTTTCACGCTTGTATTCATCAGGCATACACTGTGGAGGTTCTGAAAAACCTGTATGTAGTATACCGTCAGGATATTTAGCTAGTGGTTTTTTACATTTAGTAATTGATAAATGTGTTTTACCATAGCGTTTAGTATATTCATCACCTAATGCTAGCATGTGATAATATAACCACAAATAATGACTAGCACTCTGTCTTACCCACCTTGTAGATGGGTGATTGACGTGAGCTTTTTTATAAGGTACCCATTCAGTTTCATCTGCAAGACTGTGACAATGATGTGCCGTACAAAGCATTTGAGCTGATTCTAAGATCATCTTAACAACATGCTTATTGTATTGCAACCTCGCAGCTTTTACAGGGTCTGAATCTAAATAAAATATATTCATTGGTATCTTTTGTTATCTAATCTGTTATAGTGTTTGTCTAATAAGAGGTTTGCTACCTCGTTTGATATTAAGTTGTCGTTGTATAGTTGCCATATTAATTTACTCATAGTTTCTGATTGTTTTAAATAAAGGATGTCTATAGCTGTTAGCTTTAGTACGTTCGAAGTAAGTAAAGGTAGCACGCTGGCCAATATAGTCACCTATATTATTAAGTATATTAGCTAGATCCTTGTAGGTATAACCTTTACCCGGTGGACAACCGAACCTTATACCTTCGTCATCTTGCATTATAAATTTGCCAAGCGTACCTGTCCTCTTGCCTTTACCTGTTTCGTAGCCTACGATTGTAGCTTCGGTATCGCTGAAGTCTTTAAACTTTTGTAAGTTGTAAGAACGTTTTTGCTGATACGGTTTATCTAGTCTTAGTATAGAGCCTTCGTAGTCATTAGCTAGATTTCTAGCGTGATAAACTTTAGCATCATCCATTCTGAGTACTATATTTGTAGGCACATATTTAACACAGTAAGAATACATATCACTTGTAGTAAGCTGATTCATTCTGTAGCCATACGGTTGATCCATTACAGTTTCTATATAGTCATAGCAATGAAATTGTATTAAATTCTTAGCTTGTAGCCTATCGTCACTAGTTGGTTTTTGTTTTCTTACTAGTGATATAATCTTTTCGAAGTCATCACGTAGATCGTGGTTGTATAATTCGCCATCGAGCACTACATCAGGTGAGTGTGCGAAGAAATCTTGCAATGATTCTTCGATATGAGCTATATTAAAGAATTGTTTACCTGTACGTGAGTGTGATACAACTTTGTCATTATCGAGTTGTATAACACAACGCACGCCGTCAAGCTTAGGTTGTATAAATACATTCTCGGACCAGTCGACAGGTTTTTTATCTACTTTGTATGCGAGCATTGGTTTTATCATAATTTATCTAGTTTATTTTGTATTATTTTAAGTTTATTTTTTATTGTTGCTGCTTTCATGTATTCTTCTTTATCTTCGTACATGTTTAACAGTGTCATTAGCCTAGCTAACTCAGATATAAGAAACTCTTCATCTGTTTCTTTAAATGGTACTTGGCCTTTGATTATATCGTTGATAGACATAGGAGACATAGCGTGGATTTCGTTCTTCATTCTGTAAAGAAGTTTATCTAACACTAAGTCTGCAATTGTATCTAGCATATCGTCATCTATATTATCGTACTGCATTCGTATTTAGTTTGTATTGTTTCCAGTCTGTGTAATCAAACTTTTCAGGTTGAGACCATTTTCTAATTATATCGTCTATTTTATTTACAAATACACAAGAGTTTGTATACTGATTCCAACAAGTTATCCATACTTCAGATTTACCTGTCCATATAATATAAGTATATTGATGATCTATTCTATTGTGAGATGGGTATAAGTATTGACTGTTGTAATGAAAGTCTTTAACTAAGTGTGATGCTATTCTTGATCCATCACCAAAGTTGTTAAAACCTTCATCAACCTGCATGTGCTTAACCCAATTGGCAAGCTCTACGGCTCTATATTCAGGGTAACCATCGTGATGTAAATACATATTTACATAGCTATCGTCACTGACAACACTTGGATTACAAGCGAAGCCTAGGTCATTATCTTCCGCAGTCGACCTATCTACTACCATTGTTACGTTTCTTGTTGACATATTAATCTAGTAATATCATATAAGCTTTTGGATTAGTATCTCTGAACCAGTCCATGCCTTTAATTAATTCTTTTCTTAGTTTAGTTATGTATGGATCTTCTATATTTGAATCCATATCAAACGTCACCTCTATGGTATACGTAGCACCCATTATAAAATCATACATACTAGCTTCTGCTCCGGTTAATAGGCAACTTTCACCACTAAATGGATTTGTTACCTCTTCTGGTGAGTTATACCAAGCACCTTTAAACCAGCTTGGTTTTTCTTGTTGTTTAGAATCTATCATCGATTGGTTTTTTAATTGGTTCTTCATAGCCTTCATCTACAAGTACATCTTTAATTTCTTGTTCTTGTATTTCACAAATACTTTGGTAGATCTCGTTGAACATATCTGAGTACCAGTACTCATCTACAAAGTCAGATGCTACATATATTGAACCGCCGCCGCCTGCTCTTATAGCATCTTCTAGTTCTGTAGCTAAATCGCTGTCATAGTAATGTATATGTTCGTTTATAGATATACGCTGATCGTCATGCGTAGCAACAAAAATCTCGTAGCCATCAGCTGTATTTTCAGGGTATACGTAGTAATCTGCACTAGCACCATAGTCGTTAGTTATTTCTACTTCGTAGTAATCTAGTACAGCTTTTTGTACAAATTCTTCATCTGATAACTTTTCATCGTCATTTGTTGGAAAGCCTCTTTTGATCATTTCTTTTTCTATGATCTCGTCTGTTATATACTTTTTCATGATTTATCAATTATTTTTTCGCCATACATAAAGCTGTAACTGTCAAGTTTCCAGCTATCTAAGTTGCCGTAGGTTAATAGGTCTCTGACTTGGTCGATTTGTAGTTCTGACCACATCATTTTAGACATAAGAGTATACTTAAGTCTTTTAGCAGTGTTGTACTTTCTAGCACTAGCTTGCAATTCTGTTTTAACGTCGGGCAATAGCATGTCGTAGACGGATTTAATTTTTGTCATAGTTTTTATTATATAATCGTTTAGTGTTCGTATTTGTTTTGTTGCGGCGGAAGGATTCGAACCCCCGACCTCAAGGTTATGAGCCTCGCGAGCTGGCCACTGCTCTACGCCGCATTATATTAAGAGAGATGTGCCCACGAAGATCTTCGTTTACGTAAACCCGCCGTTGTTTATGTGGACAAGTATATTTCTGCATATCTGCCATCTCTCTGTTAGTGGAAGTGGGCGGAATCGAACCGCCGTTATAATATACTCGTATGTTTTTCAGTCGAGTTACAACGTCACACTCACGTCTATATTATCTTACCTTATCACTCCCATATCCCTCACTTGTTTTCAGCACGAGTACAACCGTGTATTCCCGTGAGGGTATTTATCAAGGCACCAGTCGCGGACCGGTACTAACTAGTATTATGCTTTATCCGCGCTTTCTTGTTTTGGCACACCACGATCGAGCGTATTGTAATGCTCCGGTAATTGCCTAACGTGACCAGTATGACGCCACCTTGATATGTATAGCATTGGAGGATCTTCGTTAGCTTAACAACACATCCATTCGTTTGGTACTGTTGCCATACTAATCCCTCTACCGCTATAGTTAGTCTTTATAATGTTCTTCGTATAGTTTTACAGCTTCTCTAATATCTTCTATATTATAATCTATTAGTATTCTGTATGCTTTTCTGTTTGGTGCATGAGTGTATAAAACTTCTTTGTTTTCTTTTTCCGCCTGCATTTCAAACCATTTTTTTACTGAATCACTCATTGTTTTAGTTTTATTTGTTAGTTAGTTTTTCATCTATATGATTAGCGACCAGTCTCATTAAGTAACTATGAGCATCACTATATGTATCGCCCTCGCTTTCGGGAGGTAGAAACTGGCCGATCTGCCAATCACATTGTTTATACATTTCATCTATTAGATTCTTAGCTATTTCTTCAGCTACGAATTCCATTTGTTTTATTGTTGCCATATTATCTTATTCTGCCTAAATTTGTGCCATAACCTCGACGCTCGGTTAGCTTACGTATACGTTTCGCCTGTTCTTTGGTAGTTATCTGAATAGTATTACCAGTTTTGTGGTAAGTGATACTAACGCAACCATATGGCTGAGTAGTACTGCATTCGACGCAAGAGGTATAACCTAGTGCTAACCGACCTTGAGGTATTATATTGTTACATTTACATTTTTTCATACAATATATAATCGTTAGTTATTCGTATTTAATTTGTATAACTGTCTGTACTTGGTAATCCACTGTACTCACATTTACTTATTTTATGATTTCTTAAGTAATATTCTAGCATGTAGTTTAATCTTGCTAGTTGATTCCATATAATAGCTCTTGCTACACCTACATATTCAGTAGTTTCTAAACCATTTTCAGTTAAGAAAGTAGTTCTTCTATTCTGCTTGTATTGTTTGTTTATTTGATATGGTGAGTAAGTGCCATTTTGTTTTCTTACTGAACCACTTTTGAACACAGCTAATCTTAGATTACCTTTACTTCTATAATGAGTTGGGTGACATGGAACAGGGAATTCAAATTCTCTTGTACCATTGATAGCTTGTCTTTGTGTTGTGACTTCTTTAATATTATACTCTACTAGTAGTCTTCTAGCGAACGCATTTTCAAGCGCTTCTTGTTCGAGTTTCCATGCTGTTTTATAGCTCATAGTTTACATTTGGTTTTATAGATGCGGCGATATTCTGTCTGAATTGCCACTCGTTTTTTCTGTATTTATCATCAGTGCACCATCTTTTCCACGCGATAGTACGTGTAGATTCACCGTATTTTGTTTCGAAATCTGTTACTTGTTTAAGTTTTGCAGCAATTTTATCTGCTGAATAATCTTTATAGTGTTTTATAGAATTCATTGTATTTATTTTCTAAGTAGTTTTCATATAAGCTTTGAATATACATTTCATCATCAGCTTCTTCGTGAGTTAGCTCGTGAAGTTGTAAGAATTTATTAAAGATTATATCGTTTGTATTATTATTATGCATAGTAGTGATCACCGATTTTACAGTAGCTAGTGTACTCGTTAACATAAGGTATTCTTGTTACTACTTTGTCACCTAACCTTATATTTTTAGGTTGATCAAAGACGTCATAAGTAAGTATTTTTAATGATTTCATAGTTTAATTTATTATATTATCGTGAAGTATTCGTATTTAGTCTGTGATTTAACATAGAATCTAACATATTATTATTATAGCGAGACCAATATTGTCTTTCTACTGCTTCAATTTGTTTCTTAGATATACTAATTATCTTATTGTGGTTGTGTTTTCTCATATCATTATATAGTCTAAATCCCACTGATCAGTATAAACACTGTGTTTTATATTATTCTTTCTTAGAGTGTGTCTAGTTTCGTTAAAATCTTCAACAGTATACTCATATAGTATAAATT
>Ga0308011_10000416_pt1 | contig 22830 bp, 22 predicted proteins | sample Neamet177_FD_203144 | JGI IMG/M metagenome (GOLD analysis project Ga0308011, IMG submission 203144) | Marine microbial communities from water near the shore, Antarctic Ocean - #177 | ecosystem: Environmental > Aquatic > Marine > Unclassified | place: Southern Ocean | collected 2014-07-25 | reverse complement strand
TCATATGATATTCGCTAATTCTAACCTGATAAGTAGGAATAGAGAATAAGTAGTTGTTGAATAGCGAATAAGTGGGTTATTGAGTATAAGTAGTGCGTAAATGAAGAATAAGTAACCAAGATTCAAAGCTCAGCTTTCAAATACTTAATTATTTTTCCGAAAATTGAATTGAATTTATTCAACAATAATAGTATCATTATTACCTCACACACACACATTCAAAATGTCTATCACTCAAACACAAACACAAAATCAAAAACTCAAAACGACACTCGGCGAACTTTCATATCAAATCGTTGAACCAATCTTAAAAAAAAACCAAGACCTCAAAGCAGAAGTCAAACGACTAAAAAATAAAGTAAATCGTATGGTGAAACATCACTACGAATTATGCGCTACGGCACAAGACGAAATCAAAGAACTTCGTAGATGGAAAGATGCTTTTGACGATGGAACAAGATTTACTTGTGCGGATTGTAAATGTAATTGTGGTAGGTTACAAGAAAGAGGAGTGGAAGATTTTATTGAACTCAACTATGACGGCGATGAAATATGTGGAGATTGTGCTTTTGATATTGTGATGGACAAAGATGAGATACAGCAAAAGTATTTTGGTGTGATGGAAGAGATGGTCAAAAGAATGCGTTGGAGAGTTCGCTATTAAAACCTTCAAATGTCTAAATGACTAAATGACTAATGATTTTCAACTCATAATAAATAAAAATGGAGAGATAATAAATTTTTGTTGGCCAAGATTCAAAGCTCAGCTTTCAAGGAAAATTGAATTGATTCAAAACTGACTAATGATGACCAAAACACCAAACACTCACCTTAAATAAAATGAACTCACTCAAAACACTTCACGCACTCAACCTTGTCGTCAATCACGACACTTGCCCGCAGATGAAAAAGTTAGTTCTTGAAAACGCCCAAATGAAAAAAGAGATGGAACAAATGCTTACGCACAGCAAACTTATGGAAGATGGATACAATCGTTATAGGAATCTTATTAGAGCACATATTTTAGGAGGTAATGACTTCTATATAGCAACCAACGAAGATGACGAAGAAGACGAATTTACTCAGTATGAGAACTAACAAACCAAGATTCACCGACGAAAAAAGCTCAGCTCTTTTTTGACGGAAAATTGAATTGATTCTATCCTGACTAATGATGACCAAAACACCAAACACTCACCTCAAAAATGACTAACTCAATCAGCAAATTCTATCAAACTAACCAACAACTATGGTCAAGATGGTGTGAGGAGTATGCTAAAAATCTCACCGGAAACGACAAGAATGAATGGATAAAAAGACAAAAACAAATGGCCACCAGAAGTCCATATGATTCAGCAAAATATAATGATGATGAAATCACATCATCATTATATATGGATATAATGATGATGTGATTAAATGACTAATGATTTTCAACTCATAATAAATAAAAATGGAGAGATAATAAATTTTTGTTTGATAGAGAGTGTCTATTGAAAGAATAATTGAAGTGAATTAATCCTAACTTATGATTGGTATATAACACAACAACAATAATAATGACTAACTCAATCAGCAAATTCTATCAAACTCAACAACAACTATGGTCAAGATGGTGTGAGGAGTATTCTATCAATCTCACCGGAAAAGAAAAGAATAGGTTGTCGTCTATTCATTATCCAGTTATGGAAAGTATGATTTCAAATTGGAAAAATGATTGGGAGAAAAACCAAGATTCATATAGCTCAGCTCTAATAAATAAAATATAAAATTGAATTGAATATTCAACAAACTAATGTTAGTAATAATAAAATAAAAGATAAGATGGCTTCATTAACGACACCTACCCCTTTTGAAAGAACCCAAAATGTAACTCGCTACGATTTAAATAATACTGGGGTTCAAATATCTGCGACCCCTTTAACTAATGTCTTCGCCCATATGGAAACTTTTGGTGCTGGAGCAAATGAAGAAACTATGATGACTGATATATATGAAAGTATAATTTTAGATATAAAAAATGGTAATTGTTTGCCGAAGGAGGCAGTCAAGAGATATAATAATAATGCCCGATTTGTTTCTCGTCCGTTGTGTGATGATTATATACGAAAACAATTTGTATATTGGAGAAAAAAATATCGCACAAGAGTGAGAAGAGAAAGAGAAGAAATGGTTCAATACCAAATTAACCAAGAAAATGAAACCGCAAGACAGGTTAGAGAACAATCTACCGGTGACTTCAGGAGTGTTCCACCTCCCACAAGCCAACGAAATATTCCACAAACGAGAGATGTTCCACCTGTTCCTGGATATACACCCGAAGTTAGAGAAGGTGAAACCAAAGAGAGAGAAATGCCCTGTTGTTATGATGCTGTCTGTATGAATATTGCTGATTTAGATTTTGATATACCTTTGATATGGCCAGTTGTAAATGTCTAAATGACTAAATGACTAATGATTTTCAACTCATAATAAATAAAAAATGGAGAGATAATTAATTTTTTATTTGATTTACTTTTAAAAAAGTTAGACATTTAGACATTTAGACATTTAGATATTAAGATTTATAATGATTATCCTTACGACTTGTCCCGTGAATATAAACCAACATATTTTCTTGTGCCTTTTGTCTTGTTGATAATTTATCCCAACAACCAGTTCCACAAAAACCCATATATGCTTTTATATAATGTTCCATTTTTTTTGATTCTTTATAATGTCTTTGTTCTTCGTATTTTTTATCGCAACTTCTACAGAGGTGATATTCCATTTTATATATATGAATATTATTATTTTTTCAACCAAGATTCATAGAGCTGAGCTGTTTCAAAACTTTTTTAAAAAATTGAACTAAAAATAATACTTTTAATGATAGACAATAAACACAATAATCAACAATCATAATGTCTTCAACATCAAAAACTTGCCCATTAACCCAATTTACAACTGATACTGGTAAAACATTATGTATGTCGGCCGGAGATATAATTGCTTGGGAAGGCATCAACAAAAAACAAATCTACGAACTAATTAATTTTCAAACTGATGACCAACAGGTAAGTGGAGAATTTCATTCTTGGTGTGTTCATAAAAAAAGTAAAAAATTATTAGATGATTATACCGACCCTACAACCAAAACAGGTAGTATTGTTAAAGAAATAATGGTTCTTCATAATTGTGATGAACTTGAATATGTTGAATTTGAAAAAACCCCCAAATTCTTAGAGACCTTATTAGCAAGAGAAAATGTAAGATATAAAAATTATGAATGGTATGGTAAATATAAAAATGCTCAAGATTGGACTTCTGGTGGATTTTGTTTTCAAAGAGCACATAATAAACATAAATCCAATAAAAATTGGAAAGTTAAATTTGGTGAAGTTTGGATGAAAAATAGTAAAACTGGTTTAAGATTAAATATTGAAGGTGCTAATGACCAGATTATTAATAGACATATAGGATTACTTCAAAATAAAGTTGGTCGTGGATTAATGAGTAAAGTAACAGCAAAAAGATTAGCGGGATTCTTTATGAGTCATAGTCAGCATTTACTTAATGCTGTTATTGATAGTTGGCCAACAGATTACCATAATAAGAGACAAAGAGATAAAATAAGAAAAGTTAAAGGAAAAGCGAGAGGCAAAAAAGTGAGGGAGGGTGGTAAATTATATAAGTAAATGCCTATTTGTCTAATTGCCTATTGAATATAAAAATTAAATGTATAATATTTTTTTATTTAACTATAGTATAATGTCTCGTTCTAAGAAAAGTGATTTAGCACAAATGGTAGGTATTTCGGCGGCCGAAAGTCAATCTCAAAGAGTTGAAACCCGTCTTATTGAACCCCGTTCTTTTTCCCAATCTCAAGCCACATTTGAACTTCCTCAGGAAGGTATTTTAAGTGATGATATTGCCCTACAACTTCAACTTACTACTACTCAAAGTGATGTTCCTGGTAATGCGAGAAACGATTTACCTCTTGCCGCCGGTATTTTAGGGTGTTTAGATAGAGTTGAAATGTTCTTTGGAACTACTCTTATTAATGCTGTTGAAAATTGCCCACATCTTCTCCAAATGAAAAATTGTCTTATTGACCAAGATATTCGTGACCAAACTCATAATGTTTATCTCGGTTCTTTTACTGGCTTAAAAGCCGCCAAGGGGGTTGGAGCTAATGCTTGGGGAAAACTTGCTCTTAATTCTATTGATACTATTACTACTGCTGGAACTAAAGCATCTCAGGGTATTCTCGGTCTTGTTCAAAATACTGCTACTGCTACTAATAAATTAGACCACTTTCGCACTACAGCAACCGAAACTACTACTCCATTTTGGACAATAAAACTTAAAGATATTTTCCCAATACTTTCTCAAATTCCACTCCCTTTGTTCGCACTTAAAGAGCGTGTTAGATTTGTATTTCATTTCTCTCCAGATTTAGCAGGTAATAGATGTGTTGCTGGAAATACTGCTACTGATGGCCTTGCTACTCCTTTCACTACTGGTAATACTATTCTTCAATCTTCTTGTAAATTATCTACTGACTTAATCTACTATGAAGACCAAGTAGGTGTCCCATCTCCTATGCTTAGAATTCAACAGGAATTAGAGAGAGGTGTTTCTCTTGTTATGACTGATTATGTTAATGTTATTTCTTCTATGCCTGCTAAAGTTGTTGCTGTAGGTCAATCTGCCGAACAACCCCTTTCTGTCCTTCTTGGTTTAGACCATCAAATTGTTCGTAATATTCTATGTGCTATTGCTCCTAATCCTAATTTTGGTGCTGTTCCTACTACACCCGCTAATCGTCTTCTTGGTAATTATTTGAGTAAAGCATCTCAAGTAGGCACTACATTACAGGTTAGTATTAATAATGAAAATATCTTCCCTTCTCCTCTTAATACCACTTCTAAACTTTATAATGAATTTTCTCAAGTTCAAGATGTCCCACTTAAAGTAAATAGAGGTTTATATTCTGCTGATGGACAAACTCTTATCACAGGTGCTAATGTTAATGACTTAGATGTTAATCAATCTACCTTTGATGCCGGTCTCTTCTTTCACGGCGTTCCCCAAGATGAATTGAATTTTACTATGAATTATATTGGTGTTAATCTTTCTAAGGATGCTGGTATGAATTATGTTGGTAATGGAACTCAAATCGGCAGACAACCGGTCATTCTAACTATTAACCGCACCAGAACTAACCAAGACCAAGCACAACTTAGAGTTCTTATCTGGGCAGAAGTGGAGAGAATGATGATGATTAAATCTGGTAATATCTTTATGTCTGGACAATAGGTCTAAATGTCTAAATGTCTAAATTTATTCACAAAATAATATATTATTTTTAACATATTATTTTTATTCTCAATCCATTTTACTTTCTAATTTTTTAGACATTTAGACATTTAGACATTAAGACATATTATTCCTTCTCTTCCTTTGTTCCACTACCTACTCCAGGTGGTTTTGGTGGTTTCTCTGTAGGTTCGCGACTTCTTTGAGCTACTCTTGGGGAATTATTAGGCGTAGCTTGTCTCTCTCCTATTTGAATTCTCATACCTTCTTGATTTGCTTCATTCATACCTGGCTGTTCTGCTTCATACATCGCATTCGCATCTCTAAATCCCATACTTCTTGCTGTCGCATCTTCATCTCTCTCCATTTCCCTGGTAGTTTCCCCATATCGTTGTTCATAATAAGAAAAAGTTTCTGGTGCTCTTTCTTCATCATCATAACTATTCTCTACTACTCGCATTCTATTTCGCCGTTCTTGAGATAATCCTTGTAATTCTGCTCCTAATTGTGGCTGAACCCATTCGCCTGCTGGGTCACTCAAACTTATTCTATTTCCGGCCGCAATCGCATTTGTAAATAATGTTGTTAATGTATCTTGTAATCTTGCTTGTTGTAAATAAAAAGCATTTTCCTCTTGTTGATTGTCTGTAGGTGCTCCTTGTTCTGTATTTTCAAGAAATTGCGTCATAACCCTTGCTATTTGCTGAAATGAATTACTACCATCACTATTGAAAGTCAAATATCCAAATTGGTTTAAATCTGTATCAGCTACAATCGTTTCTCCATATTCTCCTACCTGCTCTCCTGTTAATGGATTTATAGTTATTTGACTAACTGCTTGTGCTAATTCATCTGTCTTTGTTTCAGCATCCGCTCCATCTTCCATAAGTGCTGTAATAGCTCTTAATCCTCCTAACGATTGTAGTTGTCTTGTTAAATATGTTGTTACATTTTGAGATAAATTCGTATTTGAAGTAGCAGAATCATCTAAAAATTCTCTACCTTCACCACTTCCCGCTCCTCTCATAGATGGATTAGCTATTCCTATTTGATTACTTTGTGAATCTATTATCAATTCTAAAGGATAAGCACCTAATAATTGTTGTATTGTAAATGCTACAGCACTTTCTACTTCGGCCTCTGTTGGGGTAATATTTGGATTTGCGTTTATTTGTTGGAAAGTGACTTCTAATGCTTGTAATGCGTCAGCTCCACCTTGTATATCCATATTTGCTCCTGCGTTTTCTTGAACCATCTGTAATAATCCCGATTGAAATAATGGAACATTTGGAGGAGCACTTTTGCCTCCTCCTCCCTCTCCCGTTCCTATAGCACCACTTCCTTTACTTCCTTGTTTATCAGTATTACTTACGATTTGATTTAATAATTTCTCTGTTTCTGTTTCTGCTGGTTTGGCGATTGGTAATGGATTACCTAATGCGTCAGTTGTAGGTGGAAGTATTACAATATCTCTCTGGATTTTATATATTATTGTTGAATTATTTGAACATTTTTGTAATCTACCTGTAATTGGGTCTCTAAATGCGGTGTTTATTAATGATAATGTTCTATCTTGATTTGCTGTATGAGTATATGATGAACCATAACCATATATAAAACTACTTGCTTGGTAATTTTTCATTAAATAAAATAATACATTCTTTTGAGTGCTTCCGCTCCTATAATTTGTGCTACATATATCACTCTCTATTAATAAAAATGGTGATGTTGATAATATTGGAGGTGCTGATGCTGTTAAAGTTTGATTTACTAATTGTAATGAAATACTCTCATCATTTAACATACCATTACTATACATAGGAATACCATTCACACTATTACCTGATGGGTCTGCTGTAAAAAATGTATTCAAAGCCGGGTCAATACTATTATCTACCGCATTACATAATATTAATGGTTTTGTTCCTCTTGATATTTTATCTGGTCTTGTGCTATTATATGTTGATGGATTAAATCTATTTTGTTGCTTACCATATGCCGGTAATAATTCTCTATGTGATTGAAAACCCAATCGTTCAAATAAACTTCCACCCCAATTATTCTCATCTGCTTCCACACAACCAGCTATGATTTTCTGCCTATTTAATTCTGTTTGACCCCAATATGCTATTTCATTCAATCCATCAAGACCTTTACCATCTTCCGCGTTATTCCAATAACTACTTAAATTTATATTATTCGGTGGTTCATAATTCTCTTCACATAACCATATTTTATATATACCTACTCCTGAGATTTCTGCTCTTATTCCACTATTCTTTACTGGAGCTGTTTTTTTTGAATTAACAAAATCATCTTCCCTACTATTACGACTAAATACTGCGTCCTCTGTTGCTGTATTTAATATACCTGCTTTTGTTCCTGTTACTGCTGACGAATTAGAAGTATTCCCCGAAGCATCCTTCTTATAAGGAACACTCTTTTCATTTAAAATATTATCATCTTGTAATTGTTGAAATTCTACTCTACCTTTATCTTGTGCGTATTGAAATGTTGGCTGAGTTGCCCCACACCAAACATAATTTACTTTATTATATTCCAGACCGAGATTAGGTAGTATTACTCCATCTGTAGGAGAAATTGTTGGTTGGATAAATACTTCTAATACTGCTGTCCTGAATTGAACGAATTGTGGAACAGGAGCACCCGAATCATAATAAACATTAAAATATGCTCCATAATCTCCTAATCCATTACTCGTCAGTCCTCTTGCTTGAAAACATCCAAAACCACTATTTTTATTTGGATTAGCAGGGTCAAAATTACCAATTCCTCCTCCAGATGTTAATACCCAAGTATTCGTCGCTGTTGGTGGATTAGGAGTTGGTGAAGTATTATCTCCGTTAAAAGCTGAATTAAAAAATAATCCTGTAAAATTCGTTCCAGCCGGATTAAATGGGTCATAAAATTCCGGAGAATCTGTTGATATTTTTGTAAAATTCGCGGCCGTTCCTGGATTTAAAGAATCATCAGCAGAAAATAACGATGATTGTTCCCAAGTTACTTGTGCTGTTTCACCTGGATATTGTAAGCAATCATCAAATACTAATCTACATCTAAATCTGCCGGAAGTATTTAAATATGGAGCGACCGCATAATCAAAAGCAAAATCCCAGATTGTAGCATCCAAACCAGCGACAATTCCTAATGTTTGCGTATATGCTAAGGTTGCCGCAAAAGGAGTAGTTGAAGATGGTGCTTGATAATACTGATTCCCATAATACACACTATTAGTTTTTTGTTCTCCTATTATTTTATATGAACCCGCTGTTGATTTTGTTTTTGTTAATGCCTGACCTCTTTTTACTTGGTCATTATTCATAGGACATATCGCGTGATTATCATAAAAACTATTAGATATTCCTATTGATTGACCCCATACCATACTACCAAAATTAATTGTTGATATTTTATCCGCTACAGCTTTATAATCCGTTCCTACCATAATAGCACATAAAGTTATTGTTGTTCCATCACCTCGTTTATATTCATAAGGATAAAAACCGATGTCTAATGATTTCATAAATGTAGTATCTACTCTTTCTACTGGGTCTGGAGGAAAATTAGCCAAACGAAATCCTATCTCATTATTATCAAGAGGAAGCGTTGATTGACTTGCTATATCACCCCCTTTATAATTTAAAGCCGTTTTATAGTAATCAGGATTAAATCTACTTTTCATTTTTAGACGACCCAATTCTTTTAATATTCTATATTTCTCTTCATTATCTACGCAACTTGTAGCTGATACACCCGCAAATATTTCGTGTGATGTTGTTGGGCATATTAAAGTTCTATTCGCTCCATATATAGCTGGGCGATAATCTGTGCTGTTAAAAGGTAATCCCAAATCTGTTCCATAAATCGGGTCAGTAGCAAGTGAAGCTTCCGTTGATGGTTTATTTATCCAATCATAATAAAATGGTCTATTGTTTTGAAAACGAGCAAATGGGACTGCTGGTGGCGGAGATGGAGGTGCTATTACTGGATATTCTGGTGATGTTCCAGGTGGGGCGTGAGCTGGAGCTCCCAACTGCGTTCGCAATTGTGATGTGCTTCTATCATCAGTCATACCTACATCTCCATCAAATATCCAATTCGCTAAATCTGCTCTCTGTTGTTTATAAGTTACTGGTGCTCTTGTAGCAGGATTATAATATGTTTCATAATTTCTCATAGCTTTCGCAAATTTAAGCCAAGTTCCCTCATCATCATCAGCAGTAGGCCAAGGAATATTTAAATATATTAATTGATTTTCATATAAAGTATTACATATTAAAGGTGAAGGTGTTGCGTTTGGGAAATTAACCAAATCTCCTGTATAATTATTTAAACCTTGTGGAAAATCAAAATTTAATACATTATATTCTAATTTATTATTTAATATTACACATTTACCTACATCTCGGTTTAATGGATGTGTTCCTCCATTCCATACTATCCTATTACAATTCCAAGTTGGTAAATTTGCCCATCTATCCCCTAATTGATATTTATATAAATCTGCTGTGGCCATATTACCATATATAGGATTTGCCCATCCTTGAAAATTTACTTCATTTAATAACTCTTTTGTTACTCCACCTCCTTGTGGGACAGCCGTGCCCGAAGATGTTTCTATTTCTCGTAAATATGTTGTTTCTTTAATATTATCTAATTGTGCTTGCGTTGCGTTATTTCCAAATAATCCCCGAGCAGGTGTGCCTCCATATTGTTTCCCGTAATTTTGAGCCAAATAATTACGCCCTGATGTAAAATTTGCTGGATTTACTTTAACGCAACCACCATTTTTTATTGGTATAATATCAGTTATTATATTTCTATATTGTGCGTTATTAGTATCCGCCATTAATGATTTTTGCGTTGGTGCTCCATCTGTTACTTGTCTATCGTAAAATCCTACTCTATTATAATATGGAACTACATTACTCGCTGGTTTTCTTTGCTCTGGATTTTCTAAAGAATTTACTAACAATTTACTCGTCTGTTGCGTAGTAGTTCCTATACCTGTGATGGTTTCCCTTAGTCGGTCATTAATTACATTTGTTACTGAATTTACATCTTGTAATAATTCTTTTAAAGATATATATATAAATGCCGACATAGGTTCAGCATCAGGCATTTTTTCATCATTCATACCTCTTCTACCTTTCCCAAAATGGTCATTTCTCATAAAAATATATGGGTCATTATTGTTTTCTTGTTGAATATTAGCATTTCTATAACCAAACTGAGCTCCTGCTGGTAAATTACCATATTCGCCCGCATCTGCCGTAAAAAATGGTTTTCCAGGTGTAGGAGAGCCAGTAACTATATCAGGTTGAAACATAGTGTTTGGAAATAAAGCCAAACTACTATCTTGATTTGTTTGAGGTTTTCGTGTATTTCTACTATACATAAATAAGTTATTATTCCCTCTCATATATCCTTGACCCGTATATTTCCCAGACACTCGTGGTATATGTGATAATTCCAAATTATCATAATTTATTAATCCTTCTTGAGATGAACCTGATTTTATATCAAATTTCGGCATAATATATCCACCATCATTAAGCTTATAGATTCCACCTACATAAGAGGCACAATCACCGCAATCAAAATCAAATTTTGACGCCGCACCTTGATATATACCGAATTCCTGTGTTGAACCTTCAGTATTACTATCTGTAAAATCCAATTGAACCACTTTCATATTAAATGTTGGAGCACCTAATCCACCCACTCCAAATATTCTCTCTACTTGTCCTACCCAATCAAATAATTGTGGCGTCCCGTCTCCTGGAACAAAATTATTATTAATAAACATATGATTTCCCGGATAAAAATTATTTTGATAATTATCACCAGTTCTACCTCCTAAAATACCATTTTCATAATCAGTAAAAAGCATATTATTATTGAATGGAATAAATGGTGGTGTTGTTTGTGCTGGAACTGATATAACGGCCGCGTGAGGGATTAAACGCACAGCACTTATTCTAAATCCAGCACCTAAATCGGCTGTAGTTACTTGAGCATATGGTAGTTTAAATGCTTTAACTCCAGCCGCATTTTGTATTTCAAACTGATATATTTGATATGCTTTATCAAATGGAGTTTGTGGAGATGTTCCTGGAGTTTGTGAAGTAAAATAGGGAAGTGGCGGTATTTCATTACCGGGTTGATTCATATATGCGGGTTCGGGAGGCAATCCATCCCATATACCCCAATTCAAAAGGTCTGCTGAGTCAGGATATACATATCCTTCTCCCATATTTACTTCTCTATAATTACATACTTGATTAGTAACATTACCTTTTGGAACTCTTGGACTTAAATTTGTCGGCATTACTAAATTATCAAAATTAGCTAATGTTCCTCCATCTCCATTTATGCCGCCAAATGGATGAATTAAAGGCAGACCTACGCTGTAAGTATTATTATTATTCATATAAAAAAATACCTCTAATAAAACCTTAGTATCGCAATATTCTTTTGTTTGTCCATTAACTACAACATTTTGTCCGCTAAACTCTATAGTAGGAGCTGAAGTTCCACTACCCCTTATATTAGCACAGACCATTTCCACACTCAATCTATCCCCTCGCTTTAAAACGAAATCGGTCTCATTACTCCAACTTCCATTTGTATCATCATCATCTTCTATATTAATTGCCGAATTCTCTCTGGAACACTCAATCAAATAGGTTTCTGTTCCTTGAAAAGTAGTCATTTAGTATAATAATATATAAAAATATTACACTAAAACCTTAGACATTTAGACATTTAGACATTTAGACATTTGCCTAATTGACTAAAAACCTACATTTTTCTGGAGCACTTTGATGTGGATTACATATATTTCCCTTCATCTATTTTACTTTCTAAATTTTTAGACATTTAGACATTTAGACATATTTAATTTACTATTGATACAAGACCTCTATCATCATAATTAATAACAGACCTGTAAAGAAAGAATGTGTATGAACTCATAGGGCTTGACCCGTCCAGCGTGGAAATCACACGAGTGGAGAACGATTGCTGTTTAAAGTTTGCTGTATTACCCACACCTAACATATCACCAACTCGCATACCAATACCATAAACATTTTGAAAACCATTCTCCGTAGTATTAATATCTAAACTGGTTACACATTCGTGTTGAGTATCACCATTAGCAGTTGCGAGATTCTCACTATTTTGTCCCGCAAGTTGGTCACTTGCCGAAGATGTGCGAGGACGAATAGCCATAGAATAGTAATACTGACGCTGAGCATCATAAGAACTACCTGCGAACTCATCTGCTACTGCTGGGTCACTTACAATCACTTCGTTCTCATCAATTTGAAATTGAAGAGGAAACAACACACCCCCCCTCATAAATGAGAGTTTTTTTATTGGAGCTACTAAATCATATAAATCTGGTTGAGCTACTGGGTCACTACGATTCAGTAATGGGGTTGTTCTCATACTATCTTTACTATAATTAGCAATATGAGGTGTTGGTAAGAAATTAGTAAATGTAGATACTACAGCACTCAAAGCTGGATTAATTTGCGAGGTTTGGTCGTTGTTATTAATTACTGAATAAAAAGAACTAAACCCGCTAAATGGATAAGAACTAATATTTGGTAAAGCACCTCCCTTAGGCATAGCATATTCTCCCATCAAACTAACATTTGTAATCTCATAGTAACTATTTGGAGTTGTTAATGTGCCTCCATATAAGGCCTGAATTGAACTTTGAAGCGAAAATTTCAAATTTAAACCACCAACTCCATTATTCATAGACAAAGGAATATCTGCCCCTTGGAGGAAAATACCGGCCATTATAGGCATAGCGACACTCATCTTACGATTATTATATCTACCTTGAATTTGCTCGTTGGCCGATACACCAAATTCATTACTAAGGTAAGTAGTATATTCATTCCACCCGCTCCCAGCAGGCAATAAACTACCTAAAAGACGACCATAGTGTCTAATTGTTTCTAAATTTTGATTCATAGCATTATTTATCTCCAGTTGCGAAAACAGCGAGGCCACCGCTACTCGGGAATTAATACGAACCTCTCTCTCTCCTGTTCCATCTTGGTCGTTGTTATTTGGTAGATTACCTCCACTATCTTTTAAAACTACATCAAAACATAATTTAAGATTTTTGGAACGAACATAGTATTCCTGAGGTGCTATGGAAAATGAAATAATAGGATTTCCTTGACGATAAGAATAACTTGAATTGCCTGAGGTTTGATTATCTGGTGCGATTTCAAATTTGCGAACTGCTGATATATTGGACATCTTTAATATATCTAAATATTATTTTATTTTGATATATTTACTAATTTTTAGAAATCGGCATTTGTGCTTGAAAATACATACCATTCCAATTCTACATCATTTATATCTTCGTCATTCAAAGTTATTTCTCCACTAACATTACACCATAATTCATTTGATTTTACTTCTCGTATCTCTGCTTTATTCCAAGCTACTACAGCTGGACTTTCTATTGGTTGATAAGACATAATTTTATTCACTAAATCCATCGGTAATTTATTCCATTTTGAAATCATAATATACAATTATATTATTATTTCGTTATTTTATCTTTTGTTTTTTTTTAAAACCGCTATTTTTTTCCCCTTGAGATTGGAGAGATATTTTATTGGATATGGTATAGTATCCCATATAAATACTGCTAAATTCGTAATATCTAACATAGTATCATATTCTTTTTCCCATTCTTCAATCATTTTTAGAGAGAAATCTTCTGCCTGAATGTCTAAATGTCTAATTGCCTTTTTGATTTCATCAACTTCTTCTTGTTCTTGGTTCATTATACATCTCTCCTTAGAATATAATTAAAAAAGTTAGACAAATAGACATTTAGACAACATCTATATCTCTCCTTTTTTAAATCTTTTTTAGGTAAGCCAGCATAATAATCTCTCATTTGATTTCGTTGTTTGATACTCATCGGCATTTAATTATATATAGTATTTTTATTTTATATTCTTTATTGATAGTCACAACCATCTAATATCTCTTCAAGTCCTTTAATATTTTCTCTTAATTTTTTAATTGTTTGTTTATTACAACGAACATTTAACTTTAATTTCTTGACTTCTTTTTCATTTTTGGCTGTTGCTACTATGTATTCTTCCAAAACAGCATCTCTCACTTCCACATCTTTACATTTTTTAGTAAATTGTTCCATTAATCTCTCATAACATTTTATCTGTTCCGTCATCTCGTCATAAAGTTTGGTATATACCTGTTTTTGCTCCTTTTTATCAACCTTTAATTGTTGATTTTCTAAAACTAAGGACATAATAAAGGATTTAACCTTCTCAGGGCAATCTTCTAATAAATTAAATGCTGTTTCTTCGTATTGTAAAGACATTATATTGTTTTTGGTGTTATTATCTCTTATTTAATTACCATTTTTCTACTTCAATTTTTTTGAATAATTAGAATTCAACAGCAACCGAGTTGGGTGTGATGATACAAGTTCTAATATGATATACCCAAGTATCAACTAATTTATTAATAACATTCTCTCCAGCGGCAGAACCATATTCTACATTTAATCTAATCTCATTCTCATTAGCATTAAAACTATGTCCGTCTTTGGCCAACTGACGAGGAATACAAAAACAACGAGCATTTTCGCAAAGATTTCGTGCCGGAATGTCTAAACGACTAACTGCCTTCTCTGTTTCGTGAAGATGTATAGCATCCCAAGATAATCTTTGATTAGCAGTTTGTTCAGCAACTAATCTTGTTGAAACGCGTCTATTGGGAGTTAATCTATTAGCAATATTCCAAATATAGGACTGAAGCGAATCGCCAACAGGCATCAAAGTATCTTCATAAATTCTACTAACAGACCTCATAGGTTCGCTTAAAATAGAACAAGCTCGTCTTTCATTACAAGGGATTAGCAACTCACTACGAGGAATTCCTGCTTGAAGATTTTGCCTGTAAAGATTATACGATGGATAATCAATTCTAACTCCTCCTCCTGATGATACTTGTTTCATAAGACCATTCATAGTTGCTGATGATGCTTGAACGACAGAGCAAACAAATTCAACATTTTTCACTTCATAACCAGCTTTCAAACTATTAGCATCGGCAAAAATTAACGCATCAACAGCAATACCCGTTGTAGTAGTAGCCGCACCACCTACACAGGTATATGTTGGCCGACCCGCACCCGAAGAAGTCACAGCAGTAATAGTTCCCATAAACAAAGGAGCGTCTGGGGCAACTTGTTCTATGTATAAATCTTGTCCTACCATATATGCTATATTACTGAAATCCGCAAGTGCTAAAACTCCTGTTCCTATCGCTGTTCCGGCAATAGCATCTAAACCAGCAGTCATAACTTCTACACCTGCTATGGCTGGATTCACACCTGCGGCCGCGATTGCCGCACCTTGCCGGACAAAGGTTTGTGGAATAAGAGAACCAGCAACAGGAAGACCTCTAATTTGACGAATACCGGTATAAGAAGCACTTGTGCTACTATATCCCACTTGCGTTAGGGCTCTTAAAGCAGTAGTATTTTTTGCTAATTGAATACGAATTCTTAGCCCATTTAAAGCGATTACTGGAAGGAGCTTCTGGCCTTGTCCCAGGAGTCCCGACATATATAATGGAACAACGCACTCTACTTCCTTGTAGGTAGTTCCTCCTCCTGCTGTAGTTAGTGGATTAAAAGTAAAATACTGAGATTTAAGTGAGCGTCCAACAACAGGAGACATTCCTTCCATTAAAGTTCTCATATTCTCTAAACCTTGTGTCTTGGTGTAATGGTAATACATACTTGTCCAGGTATTCACATCCTCAAGTTGCTCCAAAAGTTGGCTATTAGCTCCGTCAAATATAGATATGGTTTGAAGGATACTGCTTCCAGCTCCCATAGGGTCTGGCTGAGCTATACAATTTGTATCCCCGGGGTCACTTTTTACTTTTAAAAGAAATTTAAGATATGAACCTTGACTGGCGTTTAAAAGTGGGACTTCTTCAGGACTAACAAATATTTCTATAATATCCTGCTCAGTATAAACTGAGTTTCTATCAGTTAAGATTGACTTACTTAAAGTTGGAACAGACATTTTATACTATACCAATATAAAAAATATTTACTATAATTTTTAAATAAATATTTTGTTAGACAATTAGACATTTAGGCAAGCACCGGGGCGGCGACCCTTCCTCCTAAATCTAATGTAGGTTGTGATACTTGAGGCATAGCTTTTTTTCTAAGTGCTTCTTCACTTCCCATTTCGCTAAAACTCTCAACTGCTCCATATGCCCCAGCCGCAACACTACCTACTTCGGTTACTGCTCCAATACCTTCCAATAAAGCTCCTAATGGGGCAAAAATACCAGATGCTAATAAACCAGCTCCAATACCTTCTTCTATTCCACCTGTTATTTCTCCACCTGTAGCCGCCGCCGCCGCGTCCCCGAGTCCCGAAAGACCTTCTGTCGCTTCTCCTTCTGTGCTGACGGCTTGTTTGGCGGCTGAGCTTAAATCATCATCATATTCTCCAGCTCCAGGTGCTTTTGATGTGGGTCTCGCTGGTTTATAATCTGGATTTTCAGTTCTATTTACTTCATTATATCCTTCACTATCTTGACTAATCATAGTAGGCCTTGTATTCATATCCTCCATAGCCGATGTTTCCGTAGGTTCTTTTGTTTCTCCCGTATCCCTGAATGAATTAGGGTTTCTATCTTTCATATCTGCTCCTTGAGTTGTATTAGGTTGTCTGGACATATTACCAATACCCATTCTATCATTCTCAGCTCCAGCATCTAAACTTCTTGATGTTGAAAATCGGGGTTCTTCGTGTGAAAATAAACTTGGCTCTCCCGTTCCAAGTGGTTCGCTTTCTTTTGGTAATCCAAATTCATCTGTATCCTCTTCAAACATCGGTTTTGATTCAGCTGGTCTTGCTGTTGTAGGTTCTCCTGTTACTTTATCATCTCCCATACCCGGAGCATCGCGTCCATACGGGTCTGGGTCATCTCCCAAATCATCACCACTTACTCTTGGTCTTCTCATTTCTTTTCCATCTGTTCCTGTTTGACTTTTCATACCCTCTTCTTTTAATCTTTGAGTAGGATTAAATGATTGTATTTTTGTTTCTCCACCAGTTCTTAAATTATCAAATCTTTCGCTCATATCATCTATGTTCATACCACCCTTCGCTTTTGATATTACTTGTTCTCTAATATTACCGGCCGCACCCTTAGCTTGTGATATTACATTTTTACCTCTACTTAGTGCTGTATTAACTGCTCCTTTTGCGTCTGCTACTGCTCCTTTTGCTTTTGAAATACCTTCTTCTAACTTACCTCTTGCTCCCTTCACATAATTAACTAAATCCTTTGCTCGTCCTCCAACTGCCTTTAATCCTTCAACGGCTACTGGTATTTCTAAACCTAACTTAGCCATCTCACCATACTTTTCTACTTCACTTTGAATACCAGCTAAAGCGTTGTTTCTCTGTGTTACATTTGTAGCTCTTAAGGCATCTAAATTGTTTGAGTAACTTGCTACATTATCTTTGATTGCGTCTTCAAAACCCGTTATACTCATTTATATTAATATGATATAAAAAAATATTTAATAAATTTGCGTTGTAAAATTTAAATATGCTTCTGGCGGGGTGCTGTCTAATCTAAAGTATATCCAACTATACATTTCACCTTGGGCGTGAGCCATTATTTCTTCAAATTTACCTCCAAAACTATCGTCCAAGTCATATTTTAAAGCATCTAATTCTTTACGATTTTTAATCATTCCACTCACTAAAAACCCTGTAGCATTTGCTCTAATAATAGGCACTAAATCTAAATATTTTTGTGTGGAGTATAAGTATAAGCAGGCATCTGGTTTCTGGACATAATGTCTAAAACGAGAACATAATCTTAAAACAGCACCACCATTCCTGCCGTGCCGATTAAATTCTCCATAACAATCATCAACAATTAAAGCATATGAAGTGTCTTCTCCTGCTTCTTTTTTCTTTCTTTGATTTTCTATCAAATCGGTAATGATTTTATCGTCATATCTATCATAACAAGTATCTTTCCACTTTTTAGCGGTAAATCTTGAAGTTGAGTCATTCCAGATAGTTGGTGAAATCACAGAAACCGAGGAGAAGAAATCTTCATCTTTTTTCCCTCCACCATAAAAATTGGGGTTATGTAAAAAATTATTCCATAGCGTTCCCTTACCCATTCTTACTCCACCTACTAATGCTATTAATTGTCCCTTATATACATCAGGAATATTGGGGTGTAGTTCCCTTTGTTGAGCATTTACTTCTTGGTCTTCTGGAACAACCGGTAATATTGTTAAATCATTTGTAGCCATTTATATATTGTGGTTATTATTATTTTATTAATTTCTCTCCAATATATAAATGAATGACTACGAAAACCAAGTATTAACTGATTTCAAAGTATTTTGTCCCAAAGAAGTAGTTGCGAAATATAATCATAAACATCAAAACCAAGCCAAGAATGCTTGGACAAGATTTTACTATTACAAAGATAAAAAACGCCACGCTGTTGGTAAGGAAAATTTAGATTACGATTATGAAGTATCAAGCACTCTTGCTTATAATAAAAATGTATTTTATAAAATGACTACGATGAGTAATCAAGATACTTTTTTTGATTATTATTTTAAATTAAAAAATGACTTGCCTAAAATTGTTGTGAAAAAAAGTAATAGAAAAGGAAAAAGTGATAGGACTAAAAATGTTAAAGAAAAAATTAAAAAAATTACTGAGTATGAGCTCAGCGATGATGGTAAATTTATTTGTAGATTTAGTTAGACATTTAGTCATTTAGACATAGACGCTCATATTTCGTCATTCTTTCTGGTCTTTTTAAACCACTTAATAATTTTTTAAAATGATTAAGTTGTTGCGTTTTTATAATATATTTCCCTACTCTTATGGTTTGGGTTTTTTTCTTTTTTTCTTGTGGTTTGGTCATCTTAAATAAATATGGTGTATTAGTCCTATATTATTTTAATTAATTGTTTTCAATTTTATATACCATAGTTCCATCTGCCTCCACCTGTCTTGTGAGTAGCAAATGTGCTTGCGTTTCCAGTCCATTTTGCTACTCTGGGTATTGGCCGTGGCTTACTTGTAGGTGGAGTTGGTCTCATTCTACTTGGGATTGCTTTATTAGGGTGTGGTTCTTTTGTATTACTATGTTTTTTCTTTCGTTTTTCAGCATACAAGTCCATATAATTACTGAATGTATCATAATCTAACTTTGTATTTGACTTTGGTGCTTCCATTTTTGGTGTATTGTCTAAATGACTAACTGCCTTCTTTTTTCTGGCTTCTTTATTTCTCTTGCGAGTTTCAATACTCTTAGCTCTTCCTTTTGCTAATCCCTCAAGTTGGCTTTTAGTCAATATTTTCTTTTTTCTTTTCTTTTTATCTTTACCTCTTTGTCCTCTTAATTTATCTTCAGGTATATCTAAATCGGTATTGTTTTCTAATTTATCAGGTGTTTCTTCTATTGTTTCCAATTTAATATTCTGCTTTTGATATTTTTTGAATACATCTTTGGGTCTTACCTCTTCTTTTTGCGGTAATATTTCTTCGTCTTCGTCCATTTGTCTATTCGTCTCTTCTATTTCAGCCATAGGTTTTATACTTAAATCCGTAATATCCGCCAAAGGGTCTTTTACTTGAGGTAATCTATTCTGCGACATATATTTTATGGTTAGATTATATTTGTATAAAAAATACATATATAATTTAGACATTTAGACATTTAGACATACGAATCATATACTCCATTCATACCTCCTTGTCTGTAATCTTCATCTCGTCCTCTTTTTTTAATTTTGATTACTATCGTTGATGTAGTGTCTAAGCAGTCGGGTTTATTTCCAAGAGCATCTGTGATACGGCATCTAATAGAACTTAATGAAAATGGTGTTGGGTTGTTCAGGCAAATCCAATTTTCCATAGGACAAGCAAAGAATTCCCCTCTATCACTTGAACCAGCAATTCCGCTCTCTGCGTCCTTAAATGGTCTATTACCTGCGGGTATAACACCCACTATTGTTCCTGAATTACCCCCACTATTCATATTTAATGTCCCAGCCGCTCCATCTCCAGAAGAATTACCATAATATCCTGTAATAGGCAAATCTGGTAATGTTACTACTAAAGCTAATGCTTGTGGGCGAGTCAAACCTAAATCTATAAGAGCAGGAAACCCTGCTCCGGCAGGCAACATAGCTGATGCCGCAACAACACCATAGTGAGTATTATATCCCAATACTGATGCTAATGTAGATTTTCGTAATATCTGCCTACATTCTTTATCCCAAGACCCACCTAATAAGGCACTTTCACCCTGTTGTGATGGGCTTAAATCAGCTAATAAAAAGGTAAATGGACTAAAAGTAAGCAAATCAGCATTTCTCATCGGGCTGTGAAATGCTGTATTATGATGAATAGCATTACAATACATACCATCTGCTCCTGTTGTATTACAACCCATACGAAGAGGTAGATGTCTATATAAATCAAAATTACCTATAGTAGCATCCCAAGACGCTACATCCTGCGGGTCACTAATCTTTATTTTACCGGTAGTTCCTCCTCCGTTGGCCGCCGCTGGAGCAGTTGTCCAAGTATTACCCGCAACTGCCGTCACACCAAAATACGCCTCCATTACATATACAGGATTAGCTCCTGTAACATCAATAACAGGACGAATACCTACATTTACTAATCCTGCTCCTGCTGGAACTATTGCTTGAGCCCACAACAATACTGGATTATCTACGGATGAAAATGCTGTATTTGTCCCTCTTTGCCGTTTAGAACCTGGTTTGCGAGCATAAAAATTAATTGAACCTACCCCAGTTGCTACATTTGTTCTGGATAGTTCCCACCATATAGTATATGCTGTTCCTCCAGTCATTTTATTATCACTACTATTAACATTATTAACATTTTTCTTTGTGAATGTGGTATTATCAAATAAACCACCTCTCAAATTTTTAACATCGTCCGCAATTTGCCCTTCAATTTGAAATCTCCAATTATACCCTCCATAATCTATACCTGTATTAGTAGCTGAAGGAGTAAATGTGCCTATAGCTCCTCCATTATGCGTATTCCACAAGGGTGTTATATCAGCAAAATTATTATTTTCACCTACATTACGGCATTTTGTCCAATCAGCAAATCCAGCTCCCAAACCGGCTGTAGTTATTGTGCCTTCTAATGAAGTAACATTATTAACACTTGTTATACCTGAACTACCTAATACATTAGTCCAATTACCTTCACTTCCATCACTTCCAGTTGCTCGGTCTATAATTTGTGGTGTATTCCAAAATGTAAAGGCATTAGCAGTCAATCCAGATGTCCAACCACTCGCTATATTTGAAATAGGCACTCTCTCTGGTGAATTAAACATTTCATTCACAATACCTCCTACTCCTGTTGCTACTACCTTAATAGGAAAATTCTTTCCTTTTGTTTCTATATCAACCATAAATGGACTATGAGGAGTATATTGTGTTCCGTCTCTTAAACTAAGAGCATCTAAAATCCCGTGACCCAGTTGAATGCCTATTGAATTACTACCAGCCGCAATTTGAGCTTCAGCATCTACCATCATTTTACGATTAATATTTGAACTGACTAAACATACTTCAGCGTCTTTTGGAAACTTTATCTGTTCCGTCATAAAATTACTAAAATCTTCAGGGTCGCTTCCTTTGCTGTTAAGAACTATTAAACTCATTTATATTATCTAAATATAATAAAAATCTTTCCTTTATTTATAATGCCTCATTTTTTTAAAGATTTTAAAAAAGCCAATCTTAAATGTAAAAAACCTCGTAAGCCCAGAAACCTATTAGATGTGACTAAAATGAAACCAGAAAAAATGCCTACTGCTGAGGATATTTTCGGTAAAGACCTGAAAGAACAAACTGACGCTAAATCAAAAAAGAAAAAATCTAAAGCTACTTCATAATGTCTAATATTACTAATGGTTCTGTTCCTGTTGCTTATGAGTATTCAACTTATATTTTAGGAACGATGTTTGTGGCCAGCGAAGTTCTGCCTCTTTTGAAAGGTAAATCAAATGGCTTGTTCCACGCTCTCCTTTGCCTAATTAAAGGGTCAAAATGCTTGCTTGATAATGTAGAGGATGTTCTGGAGAGCAAAATAGAGGCATCTAAAAAGACAGCCGACATCCCCTAATATTATTTCATAATTATTCTTTATTTAATTATGAAATGTGTGCGTAATGTGTGTTAATTTGTATAAAAAATCAATATATTTTCTGCTACTTATTATTGGACGATGTCTAAATGACTAAATGCCTACTTTTTTCTGGAGCACTTTGAGATTATTATTGGATTTATTATTTTTACTTGATTCACTTTGAAAACTTTTAGACATTTAGACATTTAGACATTTAGACATATATATTAGATAT
>Ga0308011_10000414_pt1 | contig 22867 bp, 14 predicted proteins | sample Neamet177_FD_203144 | JGI IMG/M metagenome (GOLD analysis project Ga0308011, IMG submission 203144) | Marine microbial communities from water near the shore, Antarctic Ocean - #177 | ecosystem: Environmental > Aquatic > Marine > Unclassified | place: Southern Ocean | collected 2014-07-25 | reverse complement strand
TAGATTTTACCACTACCTGTTCGAACACACCGAATACTTCATCACCTTCTTTTATTTGTCCTACAACAGTTAGGTCTTCAGGAACTACACCATCTTGTAATTCTTGTTGATAATCTGCTTCATTAATATACTTCCATCCTTCGGCCGTATGAATTGGATGACCACCAGTAACTTCTAAAGTCTTACCGTTAGATAGTTCTAGATTCCAAAGTTCAATATTATCTCTAGGAACCATAAGTGTTATTACATTCTGAGGTATCAGTTTAGCTGAAGGAAAGTCAAATGTCAGTACTGAATCTCCAACCTTAACTTCACTGATCTTACAAAGTGTGTTATCTGCCATGTGTATCATTGTGTCTATACCGAAGCAACCTCCACCAAAGAAGAAATACGATACTGGTGTTCGTGTAAATGATGTTATTGGAGTCTGTGAAGACGTTGGAGACTGAGTCGTACTCGGTGACTGAGAACTGACTGGATTCCTTCCAATATTAGGTTGTCTTGCATTAGCAATATAAGGTTGCTGAGCACTTGCAATATACGGTTGGGCAAAATTGGCAGTATAAGGATACGGCTGTTGTGCATTTGCAATGTACGGCGACTGCCCAGTTGCTTGATACGGATACGGTTGTTGTGCATTTGCAATGTACGGTTGTCTTGCACTCGCAATGTACGGATACGGTTGTTGTGCATTATGTGGTTGCTGTGCATTATTTGGTTGTCTTGCATTAGCAATATATGGATACGTAGTAGGCTGATTAGCAGTATAAGGATACGGCTGTTGTGCATTTGCTATGTACGGATTTTGTCCATTTGCAATGTACGGATTCTGTGCATTGTGTGGTTGCTGAGCATTGTTAGGTTGTCTTGCTTGTGCAATATATGGATACGTAGTAGGTGTATTAGCAGTGTACGGATACGGTTGTTGTGCATTAGCAATGTACGGTTGTTGTGCAGAGGCTATGTACGGATACGTAGTAGGTGTATTTGCTATGTAAGGGTACGGTTGTTGTGCATTAGCAATGTACGGTTGTTGTGCAGCTGCAGTGTACGGATACGGTTGTTGTGCATTAGCAATATAAGGTTGTTGAGCAGCTGCAATATACGGATATGTTGTAGGCTGATTAGCAATGTACGGATACGGTTGTTGTGCATTAGCAATATAAGGTTGCTGAGCATTTGCAGTATACGGATACGGATTTTGTCTATTTGCAATGTAAGGAGTCTGACTGTTAGCAATGTAAGGGTACGATATAGTTCTATTAGCAGTATAAGGATACGGCTGTTGGGCATTTGCAATGTAAGGAGTCTGACTAGCTGCAGTGTACGGATACGGTTGCTGGGCATTTGCTATATAAGGAGTCTGACTATTTGCAATGTACGGATACGCATTCTGCCTGTTAGCAGTATAAGACGTTTGTGCATTTGCAGTGTATGGGTACGGTTGTTGTGCATTAGCAATATAAGGTTGCTGTGCATTGGCAATGTAAGGGTATGGAGATTGAACATTGGTTTGACCCGATGCGTTATTCCACCCCGAAGGAGTCTTAACATAGACTTGGTCTACGGACTTCCATGTTGTTGAACCTGTTTTGACCCAAGCACCTTGGGTTGAATTCCAACCCGTTGGCGTTTTGACCTTCTGTGAACCTGTTGCCATTTACGATTTCCCTAATATTAAAATTTTAAAGTTCTGACTCTATTTATTACGAGTAAAGAACCCACATATCTCCGACTGCTCCATCACCACTTGAGGGTGCAGAAACCGACTGATACATATTCCTCACGAATCCACCACTGTTGGAAGCATTACTTGTTGTTAGTGTTCCAGCTGTTATGTTAGAACCACTTGCATATTTGGTATTCAATGCAGTTTGTAAACCATCAACATTTGCAATTGTGTGATTATGTGAATCATCAATAATTGCAATAGCGATTGCCACGTTACTTGAACCATCAAAAGTAGCAGAACCCGATACATCTCCACTTAAAGCAATTGTTCTTGCAGTTGCAAGTTTAGTTGCTGTTGCAGCGTTACCAGTTGTTGAACCTGAACTACCTGAAGTGTTACCAGTAACATTACCTTCTAGGTTTGCAACTAGTGTTCCAGTTGTAACTGATAAGTTACCTGTGGATGCACCAGTAAATGTACCAGTACCCATTGTGAACTTATCTGCAGACTCATCCCAACCCATAAATGCATTGGCAGAACTTCCTCTTTCGATAACAAAACCTGAATCGTTTGCAGGGGTTCCTGAAGTACCGTTTCCTAATTCAATAAGACCATCGGTCATTGTTGTATTAGTTGAACTTACTGTTGAAGTAGTTCCGTTAACTGTTAAGTTTCCACTTAGTGTTAAGTCTCCAAACGTTACATCACTTGAAGTTGCAACTGCCTGTCCAATAGAAACTGCTGTTCCTGAGACCGAGACACCTGTTCCTGCAGTAAGTGTTGTAATAGCTGCACTACCGTCAAAATTAACACCGTTAATTGCTCTAGGTGTTGTTAAAGTAGCTGCAGAACCAGTTGTATTTTGGTTAAGTGTCGCGACTGTAAAGTCTACTGTTCCATCACCATCTTGGTATGCAACTGTAATTCCACTTTCTGTGTTAGAAGTGAACATTGCACCGACTGTATCTTGTACAACTTCGGATAGATCAATGTTTGCAGTACCGTCAAAACCAACACCGTGAATAGTTCTAGATGTTGCAAGTGCAGTTGCTGTTGCAGCGTTACCTGAAGTGTTTTGGTTAAGTGTACCGACTGTGAAGTCTAGTGTGTTGTCTGCATCGACATAAGTTACTGTAATTCCTGATTCAGTATTACCTGTAACCATTGCTCCGACTGTATCTGAAACAACCTCTGAAAGGTCAATATCTGCAGTACCATCAAAAGAAACACCATGAATCGTTCTTGCAGTTGCAAGAGCAGTTGCTGTTCCAGCAAGTCCTGTAGTTGATTGATTACCTGCTGAGTTTACGCCGGGCAGATTAATTGCAGCCGTACCATCGAATGATACTCCACCAATTGTTCTTGCAGTTGCAAGTGCAGTTGCTGTAGCAGCGAGACCTGTTGTATCTTGGTTAAGTGTTGCAATTGTAAAGTCTAGTGTGTTATCAGCATCGACATATGCAACTGTAATACCTGATTCGGTGTTACTTGTTACCATTGCCCCGACTGTGTCGGCAACTGCTTCTTGGAATACTGTACCAGTATCAAGAGTAAGAGTAACATCACCTGTAACACCACCACCTGAAAGTCCTGAACCAGCGGTTACTGCAGTAATATCACCGACTTGTGAAGCAAGTGTAAGTGTTCCAGCAGCGTCATCGTAAGTTGATGTAATTCCTGTTCCACCAACGATCAATGAACTGACTCTGTCGTCAACTCTCTCGTCTGTGAAGTAAAGGTTTGTGTTCTCTGTAATCGCACTAGTGTTTAGTGTAACGTTTGAAGTACCGTCAAAAGAAACACCTGAAATTGTTCTAGATGTTGCAAGTTTAGTAGCGTTAGCAGCTAGACCTGTTGTATCTTGGTTTAGTGTTGCAACTGTAAAGTCTAATGTGTTGTCTGCATCGTCATATGTAACTCCGATACCACTTTCTGTATTAGAAGTGACCATTGCCCCGACTGTGTCGGCAACTGCTTCAGAAAATACTGAACCAGTATCAAGATTAACAGTTACAGCTCCTGCTGTACCACCACCTGATAGACCTGAACCAGCAACTACGGAAGTGATATCACCTAATGTAGTTGAATAGTTGTAAGCTTCAATTTTGTCTTGAATAGCTGCAGAGGACATTACTGTCGTATCATTATCTGTAAATGATTCTGAACTTATTATTAATGCTGAACCGTCTAGTTCTGCAAGGGTTAATCCTGAAACTGCAAGGGATACTGTTCCCGAAGTTCCACCACCCGATAAACCTGTACCAGCTGTAACACCTGTGATGTCTCCGACTTGACCATCGATAGTCAAAGTTCCTGCAGAGTCATTGTAGGTTGTTGTAATACCAGTACCACCAACGATTAATGAATTGACCTGATCGTCAATACCTTCGTTGACTGCTGATGCCATCGCAGCTGCAGTTATGTTACCTGAAGAATCGATTACTTCAGTAGTTCCTACTGTAAGACCATTCTTGATTATGAAATTCTTTTCGCCTGCCATTAGATGGTTCCTCCGTCAATTCCTACGTTAGCCAGCGTCTTTGCTGTACTACTATCTGCAAGAAGAGTTTGTACTTTTGAGTCTGCATAATAAAGGTTACTTGAACCTTCGGATATGTCGTCTGAGTCTATTGTTGATAGTGCAGCTGCGACTACCTTTCCAGCACTACTGATAACTTCAGTAGAACCTACCGAAAGACCATATTCTATAACAAATTTGTTTTGAGTTGCCATTGTTTATTCCTATCATGAATGGTATTTAAAAATCTATGTAATTATTTAGGAGTTGTGTCCTGTCTCAAACCCGACTTTTCAAATAAAGTCAAGTTTTTTTTTAAATATCTACTAGAATCTTCTTGAATTTGAAAACTGTGGAGTTTGTGCTCGCAGGAGTCACCCTAATTCTTAATGTATTTATGTTTATGTCCACCCCAAAGGATGCCAGTTCTGTAGTAGATGTTAAGACCGTGCCGTACTGTGACACTGAGCCTACCGTTCCATTATGTACTATTGATAATTCTGTGAACTCGTATTTTCCTGACGTTGCATCTGAGATAGAGACTTCATACTTCGCACTTCTATAAGTGCCGATAGCAAAAGAATCCATACTTGTTGCGGATGTTGATGTTGTGGTTAAAGTTCCACCGTCTAATCCTGCAGACGAGACAAATGATAATGTGCCTGACCCATTGGTCGTTAATACTTGACCACTAGTTCCATCACTAGATGGATATGATAAACTTGCAGCTGTTAAGGTTGTTGCAGTTAAGTCACCGACTCGTAAATCTGCATATGCAAAACCACTTCCAGCAACGTTAGTAGTTGTGGTTGGTTCTACTTCTAGACCATCAAACAACTTCCATGTTGAGTCTGAAGCATCTCTGAATAAACCTGTGTACTCGGATGCACCACCCTCACCACTTAGTCCATCATTATAGTTTCCGTATATACCTATGTCTAGTGTATCGGTTGAAGTGTTGCCACTTGCCAATTCAAACATAGAATCCGATATAGAAACTGTGGTTGAATCTATGGTAATAGATGTTCCATTAACAGTAAGGTTGCCAGTAATGACTGTATTGCCATCTACTTGCAAGTCTCCACTTGTCTGAAGACCGAAGTCTGTTAAGAATTTAGTTTGAGTTCCCATAGTTCTATTTATACCGTTTAGTCTCTCACTTATTTAGTGCAAAAAAAAGGGGAAACCCGAAAGTTTCCCCTTTATCATGATTTAAAAGTTGTTACGCTTCCACTAATGTTCTATCGAATTTAATAACTGTCGATGATGTAGAAGATGGCGTTACCAATAAACGTACATTTGCACCCACGATATCTGCATCAAATGTTGCAAGACTCTTGGATTTCAATGTACCATAAGCTGTAAGTATGACGTTAGTCCCTTCATGCACTAAAACTATCTCAGTAGAGTGATAATCACTCCCCTCAGACATTGCAACGATATACCTTGCAACTCTATACGTTGCTTTCGCAAATGTATCTAGTGCAAACTCTGAAGTTGCCGTTTTAGTAATATTACCTACTTTCTTATGCTTAGTGTTAACACTTTTACTAGTTACAATGAGGTCATTATCGACATCGAATGTAATAGCACGAATCAACTCAGCGATTTTAAAACTATTTGTTTTAGCCATTGTTTGATTCTCCTTATGTTAATCTAATTTGAAAGGTTTTAATTGTAGTATTTGTATTAACTGGTGTTACCAATAATCGCATGTTCCCACCGCTTATATCCGAAGAGAAAGCCATGAGAGACGAAGCAGATATTGCATCACCATATTGTACAAAGTACGCATTAGAACCATTGTTTATTAATAAAACCTCAGCTGCATGAACTCCTAATGATGCATGGCTAGCCATGATCACGTATTTGATTGCTTTATTAGCAACCCCATTGGAACTCAATACTTGGTTAGCTGTAGTTGCAGTCAAAACCGATGTGGTATAAAAACCTTGCACCAAATTTGAAACTGCAGTCTGAGCGACCACCTGAAGTATATCTCCCGAAACAGCATTTGCCTGAAGTGTGATAACTGTTGCACTAGTAGTGACGTAATCGTCTCCACTTACTAGTTTAACACCGTTCAAATAAACTCCTTCTAGACCAACAGTATAACTTAGAGTTGCACTGTTGTCATCACTACCTGAAAATACAGTCTGAGTTGAACTCGCGACTGAATAGATAAATGTAGTTAATGAAGAACTAGCTGCATTCACGAAGCCTAAGGCTCCTGAACCGTTAGTTCCTAAAAGTTGTCCGTTTGTACCATCACTTGTAGGAAATGTTATTGCACCGTTTACAGTTAAGGTGGCAGGGTTAGACCCTACCTCGACTATGGCAGCGGAACCATCATTCTTTTCAGTATATAATCTACCGTGGTAGGTATTTACTGCCAATTCACCAAGTGATAAATCACTTACTGACGGGGCTGCATTTTGTACTGCAGACCTTTTGAATTGTATGACTGTAGCCATGAGTTACTCCTTAAATGTAGTTATTATTGATTAAAACGTACCGCCGTCTAGGGCTGTTACTGTTACTGCACCTGAACTAACTGTGAAGTTAGTAGATGAGAAACTAGCAATACCTTTAACAGAAGCCGTAGAATCTTTAATAGACACTGCACCTGAAGAAACATCGAAGATTGCTGTAGCAAAAGAAGCAATACCTTTGTTAGTTACAGTTGCATCTTCAGCGGAGATAGTAATACTACCAGCACCGTTAGTTACATCCATACCTTCACCAGCAGTAATAGTTCCCATTGCCATGTCGCCATTAGCAGTGTGACCCATCATGATCTGACCATTAGTTGGTGCAGAACCGTCTACTGAGGTTATTGAACCACTTAATGCAAGACCTGAAGCCTCAAGTCCACCGAATACTGCATCCATTGCTGTTCCTGAGAACACGGAAGAAGTATCAGTAGCTGCTTTAAGAGCAATAAACTTCTGATTGTTTTCATCCATACCGAAGAAACCGAGTTTAGCAGCTCCATCGTTATATTTGAATTTAATACCACGATCTAAATTGTCGTCTGAAGAATCAGAACCAATTTCGAATACTGGGTCAGCAATAGAAACAGTTGTACTGTTTACTGTTGTTGTTGTACCGTTAACACTTAAGTTACCTGTAACTGTTAAGTTACCTGAAGTTGTTAGTGTTGCAGTTGTGATATCATCTGTTACTAAATTACCTGAAACTGTTAAGTTTCCTGAAACTGTAGGGTTAGCTACTAGACCAACTGTAATAGTTTGTCCTGATACTGCTGTATCAATTTCGTTTGATGTACCTGAAACAGTTAGAGACTGAGCGTCCATGTTAACTGTACCTGTACCACTGTCACCAGCGATGTTTAGATCATCATCAACATCAATTGCAGAAACGTAATCGAATACTGCTTTTGTTGTTGGGAATGTAACATCTGAAGTAGAGTTTGAAGCTACTGTTTCTGTTGCATTAATAACTGCAGCTGCATCCAATGATGCGAAAACTACTGCTGATGCACCAAGTTTATCTGCTGTTACAGAATCATTTGCAAGATGGGCTTCATCAATAGAGCCGTTTGCATAATGTTCTGAATTTATTGAATCGTCTGCGATGTTAGTTCCGTCTACAACGTCTGAACCAAGTGTTACAACACCTGTATCAGCCATAGTAAGGTCACCTGACATTACATTGTCAATCCATCTTGATGTTCCTACATCATATAATAACATAGAACCATCAGCTGCTGATGTGATATTTACATCACTACCACCGGCTAGGGTTGAAGTTGTTGATACGAATGAAAGAGCTCCTGAACCATTAGTTCCAATAACTTGGTTTGCACTACCGTCTGCGGTTGGTAATGTCCATGTTACTGAAGCACCCAAAGCATTTGGAGATTTCAATGCAACGAAATTACTTCCGTTGTCTGAATCTTCCATTAACTTAAGAGATGCACCTGCTGTTGCTCCATTACCAACTTTAAAGTCGGCTGGAGTAGGAGATGAGCCACCAACGATATCTGTATAGTACTTACCACCAACCACATGAATTTCAGGGGTTGAGTTGTCAGAACCTACGGACTCGATGAATAACTTTGCACTTGCACCCGAACCAGACCTGTCTTGTACGTATGCTAATTCACCTTCCGCTAAGTTTCCTGTAGTGGGAGCTGAAGCACCTGTACTTCTTTTGATTTGAATTACTGTTGCCATTTTATTTTCCTATAAAAAATTAATTTTAATTTGATTATTTAAATTTGCCCGTCACTATCGGGGCGTGAATACATTATCTATAATTTCTCTATCCACTCACATTGTGGGTCGAACTCTCACTGGTTGAGTCCCTTGATATTTGATACACTTATTTAGTGTTTTAGAATGTTCCACCGTCTAAAGTATTAGATGAAGACCACTTGTCTGTTGATGCATCATACTGTAGAAGTCCGTCATCGGATTCTGTTGTATTGACATCTGATAATTCTGATAAAGTATTACTTGATAAGTTTGCAGTCGCAGCTCCGATCACAACTTGTTTTGCACGGACATTGCTGTTAATACCAACTCTACCACCAATCGTGGCAACTCTACTTAATGTTCCTTTTATTCCACTCATAATTACCTCGTTACGCCTGGTGTTACAATTGCTTGACCTTCTACTACTCTAGTAGTTAACCCTCCACCCGAAGTGACATTTAGATCATAAACATATCTTCCATGTCCTAATGCAGCGGTTACACTATCAGTTAATGTCATTGTTACCGCTCCTGTCGCAGCGACAATACTTGTAACAAATGTTGCAGACACAGTAGAAGAACTGTAAGTTTTTCTGATTTGACCAGCTGCAGTATACCCTGTCATGTTCAATGCTTCTCCCACTGAATCGGCTACGTCAACTGTAATAGTAAAATCAGTCCCTTGGTCGATGAATATGTTTGCAAGTATGGCCATGTTACTATTTAGTTACCTTTAATGTTGAAACTGTGCGGTTGGAACAGATTGATGCATTTTTTCTAGTGTTCCACCATCGTTTACGTATGCTTGTTCTACTTTCTTTATAACTCCACCTTGGTTAACATACACCCCTTTAACCTTTGCAAGTGGCCCGATTGTTCTAGTACTAATGATCGGTTGTCGCTGGTCACTTGGTTGTTGATGAATATAAGGTGTGTTATACGACACTTGAGTAACAGTTGGTGTTCGACCTTGTCTAATGTAAGTACTAGGTTGTTGATTTATATACGTAAACGGTGTTTGACCTTGTCTAACATACGTCTGAGGTTGTGTACCTTGTCTTGCATAAGTGCCAGGCTGTTGGTTTATGTAAGTAGTAGGTTGTCTTCCCTGTGTTGCATATGTAGTAGGTTGTTGATTTGTATAAATCAACGGAGTTCGACCTTGTCTAATGTAAGTGCCAGGCTGTCTATTAGAATACGTAAACGGAGTCTGACCCTGTCTAATGTAAGTACTAGGTGATCTTTCTTGATACGTGAACGGTGTTTGACCCTGTCTTGCATACGTTGTTATCGAAGGTGTTCTATGTTGATACGTAGATGGTTGTTGACCTTGTCTAATGTAAGTACTAGGTTGTTGGTTTATGTAAGTAGCAGGTTGTTGACCTTGTCTTGCATAAGTAGTCGGTTGATTACCTTGGGCTGCAGTTGCAGTCGGTGTCTGTTTTGTATAAGTAGTCTGAACATCAATTGGAGTTTGATTTATATACGTAAACGGTGTTTGACCCTGTCTAATGTAAGTACTAGGTGTTCTATGTTGATACGTAAAAGGTGTTTGACCCTGTCTAATGTAAGTACTAGGTGTCTGCACATTGGTCGTAGCTTGGTTATTATTGGGCTGTCTTGCCTGATATGTAAATGGGCTTTGAGCATCTGCAATATACGGTGTCTGACTGTTAGCAATGTACGGATACGATTGCTGAAAGACATACGGTGATGGGTTACTTGTCCAAATAGCCATTAGAAACACCCAGCCCCATTATATTGATGTGAACTCTTGATAAGAGATTTCTTGCCAGAAAAAATTGTTATATCAGGATACCCAGTTTTTCTAAATTTGAATGTCCATGTGTATGTAACAGTTTTTGTCGTTACTCCGCCATAGAAGTTTGAACATTCTGTCTGATGTCTTTCCCGAAACCCTCTAGAGGTATCGTAACCTGAACTATCATTACTATAAAATGTCCCATCGATGTTGTAGCTGTAATCAGTACTTGGACTAACATTGGCAATGTTACTTTGATCTTGCTGTTGGGATGTACTAATACCTGACCCTACATCTGATCTAGTACCTAGAACAGACCACCCAGTTGGTTCACCACCACTTGGGAATGAAACTTTAAACTGATCATACCATGCATATCTTGCTGGTGAAACCGAACTTGCACCTGCTCGGCTCATCGCGTAGTTCGAACCTGACGAAGTATTCCACCTTGCAAATGCCCAAGTAAAATCCCTCGAACTATTTGAAAGGGTCATTCTAGAATACCAATCTTGGTGGGTGAATTGCCAATTACCACCTGCCTGAAAACTAATATCACTATAAAATTGATCTACACTATTCCAATATTCTGTTTCTGCAACAGTTAGACTTGTCGTTTGTGTTCCATTTGCAGGCTCACTTCCTTGACGAGAATACTCGGCCGGCTGTCTATTAGAATACTCTGAAGGCTGTCTCGCATTAGCAATGTACGGAGTCTGAAAAGTACTCGGGGTTTGTGTAATACTGGGACTTCTTGTATTTGCAGTATAAGGATACGGTTGTTGTGCATTAGCAATACTAGGAGACTGTGCAGAAGCAGTATAAGGGTACGGTTGTTGTGCATCAGCAGTATAAGATTGCTGTCCGATACTAGGTACTTGTACAATACTAGGTTGTCTAGAGTTTGCTATATACGGATAAGTAGTCGGTTGGTTAGCAATGTACGGATACGGAGTCTGACTATTAGCAGTATAAGTAGCTTGTGCAGAAGCAGTATAAGGGTACGGAGTTTGTCTATTTGCAATACTAGGAGTCTGTGTATCAGTATTAGCAATGTATGGGTACGGTTGTTGTGCATTAGCAATATAAGGTTGCTGATTATTTGCAGTATAAGGGTACGATTGTTGTGCATTAGCAATGTAAGGAGTCTGACTAACTGCAGTATAAGGGTACGGTTGTTGTAATGCAGCTTGGTAAGAAACCTGTCTATTTGCAATGTACGGAAATGGGTCTTGACGATTTGCAATATACGAAGTCTGACTATTAGCAATATAAGGGTATGTTATAGTTTTGTTAGCAATATACGGATACGGTTGCTGAGCATTAGCAGTATAAGATTGCTGTGCGTTAGCAGTATACGGATAAGGTTGTTGAGTATTAGTAGCAGCCTGTGCAACTCTTTGAGCATCGACTGCTGTAGTTACAATGATCGGTGTACGATCATTAAATGGCTGCTGAAAACTCGTCCCTGTATTTACATAAATTTCATCTGGCATAACATACTCTTATTAGATAACGAACCATAGATGCCCAGTATCGGTTCCACTTACGGAACTTGGAGCAGAACTGACTGTTTCATAATCCAATGAAACCTTCTTAGCAACTCCGACTCCGACCAACGCAATACCAGCACCATCATCTATATTTAGGGTAGTTCTACCATCCAATACTTCCGAACCATCTACATAGGTTTTAGCTATACCCTCTCCAGCAACAATTGTGGCATCTACTCTGTCATCTGTAAAGTATTTATTGTTTGTTCCTTCAGCATATGAATCGGTATCTGAACCTAGTGTTGTAGGTTCCCAATAACCGTTTGCATTATCCCAAATTAATGCTTGACCAGCAGAAGGAGTTGAGGAATAATTAATATCGGATAGATTATTTGCACCAATTGATATGTTTGCACTTCCATTAAAACTCTCACCAGCAATTGTTCTTGCAGTTGCGAGAGTCGTTGCTGTAGCAGCGTTACCAGTTGTTGAACCCGAAGTACCTGAAGTATTTCCTGTTAAGTTACCAATGAAAGTTCCTGCGACTAATGACTCTGAACCAACAGACCATTTGTCTTCGGACTCGTCCCATATGAATGACTTAGTTGGACTACTACCTCTTAATACCTCGAAACCAGTATCTTCTGAAGGTGTTCCTGAAGTGAAATCTGAATTAAGTCGTATGATGTTATCTGCAAGAGTAATTGTATCAGAATTTACTGTAGTCGTTGTGCCTGAAACTGTTAAGTTGCCACCGATTACTGCATTACCACTTGTTGTTAAATGTCGTATTCCAGTAGTGTCTAAGTTTGAATCTGAAGATAACACTTTTCCTGCAAGTGCAGTTCCCAGTGTAATCCCATCGTTGTAGTTTAGTTCAGCTGCTGTTGATGAAACTGTAACACTATTAATAGATAGTGCATTTGTTTCTAATGATTGAAGATCAACACCACCCACAACAGTAAGAGTAGTTTGCATATGAACAGCACCATCAATGTCCACGACATCAAAGTTAGCTATTCCATCTACGTCTATGTTTCCTGATACATCTAAAGAACCTGTGTCTAGTTCTCCACTAAGTGTAACGTTTCTGAATCCAGTGATGTCTTTGTTACTATCTGCAGCTACAACTTTAGAAGCTACAACAGTTCCTAATGTAGTTCCGTCAAGGTAGTTAATTTCTGTAGTGGATAGAGTTGCACCGTCTAGTATCTCTAGTTCAGCTTCTCCAATGACTGCCGACCCGATAGTGAAACCACCACCTGTCACTACACCATCAACATTAAGTGTACCGTCTATCTGAGTGTTACCACTTGCAGCTGCAATATCAAACTTACTTGAATTACTAGACCCAACTCTAAAGTTGCCATCTACACCTACCGTACTGTTAAATTCTGCAACACCATCAACTGTGACGGAAGAGTTTAAATCTGTATGAGAGTCAACATTAAGTGTACCATCTATCTGAGTGTTACCACTTGAAGCAATAACATTGAATTTGTTTGCAGCTGCAGACCCAACTCTAAAGTTTCCATCTACTCCTGCTGTACCATCGACTTCTAGTTGACCATCTATCTGAGTGTTACCACTTGAAGCAGTAACATTGAATTTGTCAGAACCAACTCTAAGATCACCGTCTATTCCTGTTGTTCCATCGACTTCTAGTGTACCATCTATCTGAGTGTTACCAGTAATGGCTGCAACGTTGAACTTATCTCCACCACTATTTCCAACTCTGAAATCACCATCGGAACCAGTAGTTCCATGAACCTCTGAATTCCCAGCTATATCAGAATTACCTGATACATCTAAAGAAGCTGCATCTAACTCACCAGTAAGTGTAACGTTTCTGAATCCAGTGATGTCTTTGTTTGTATCTACTGCAACTGCTTTACTAGCAATAACAGTTCCATTTGTTAGGTCGTCTATTTTTTCTAGATCGGTCTCATTAATTGATGCACTACCGATTGTGAAGTTGTTTGCTGTGACTGTTCCAGTTAAATCTGCAGTTGTACCTGTTAGGTTACCATAGAATTCTGTAGAAGTAAAGGATGTAAATGCAGTACCGACAGCATTTGTAATCAATGCAGTACCGTCTGTTATTCTTGGTGCAGTAAGTGTCTTACCTGTTGTAAGTAAGATATCATCTTCTGCAAAGGTCTTTCCTGCAAGTTGGATGTTATATCCAGTTTCCAGTACTGAAGTTTGGTGTGGGGTTCCGTCTCCATTTAAAATAACACCATTATCGTTAGTGTTGTAAATAGTGTTGACGGCTGTTTCAGCAAACTGACCAACTGGTTGATCACTGTTGGCTGCAGTTCCTAGGTATGAACCTGTGAACGAGTATATAGTAATCTTATCACCAGCTGAAGCAGCTGCTGTAAGAGATATGATTGTGTGTTCTGCATCAACAGGGCCACTGATTGAGTAATCAAATGACTCATTTAAATGGACTGAATTTTTGAATACTTGAATTCTGTTTGCACGAAACTTTAAAGAATGACCAAATGAATCATTACCAGTGAACTGGTTCTGAGCTGCCGAAGCAATGTACACATACTCTTGGAAGAAAAATGATTTGTCTTCTATGGAGTTAACTGCATCTACAATTGTAGATGAATCACTGGTTCTTAGTCCAGCACTATCCCCTACATCAACTGCAAGCTCGTTATACTTCGTTCTGAAGTTTTCTATTGTACTGAATTGGTCAACTGTCTTAGCCATGAATTTTCTCTATTAAGTTTGATAGGAGAGTTTTGATCTCACTCATCTCTTCTTTTAATGTATTTATATCGTCTGCATTACTCTTAAAAACTTCTCTTCTCTTTTTAACAGCAATGTATGCATTGTAATCTGTACTCACAATAGCAGTAGAACTCTCGTCTCTTATAAGATGTGAGTGTCCTTCTACTTTAATCATTATGCCAGTGCCAAGCATCTGAGAGCAGATACTAATGGTATTACAGAGGTGTTACTTCCTTGTCCTACAATCTTAACAGCAAATGCACTAAACTCGGATAATCCCTCTGCAGTAAACTCATATTCTTTAAAGTTTCTTGCATCATTTGCTATTGCAGTATCGGGAGCTCCTGTTGTATTGAAGTATCTCCAACCTAAGTCATCAAATGGTGTTGACTCATCACTAGATAATACTTTGTACATGACCTTAATATCAGTAGTAGGTGGTCTAAAGAAGTCTGCAATAACTTTAACTGTACTTGCAGCCGTCTTCAAATTAACCTTTCTTGTTACATAGACCATTGAATTGTTGTCACCATCACTTTCGGTGGATGGAACAAAGTCTCCAACAAGTGCTGTATCCGCACTAGAATCAATATTGTTCAATCTGTTCATGATACCGATACAACCTATTGTACCAACATCAATTATCGGAGATAGATTTGAATTGACTGACTGTAACTGTAACACAGTTGTGAATGATTTACCACTAGACATCTCATTAGTTTCATTGAGAGGAGACGCCACCATTGCAGGGTATCCAGTATATGAATTATCGTTTAGAGTGATAAAGTCATTATTTAATCGTTTAGTGTATGCACTTCCATTAACGTATCCTTCAGGTGAAGTCGCAGGAGTTAAGTTAACTGCAGCTACGATTCGTGTTCCCTGTGTTTGTATACTCGGAATCATTGTGTGAATAGTATCGAAGTAATAATCTCGTGTTGATGTACAACCACCTGTAACTACCTCGTTTCCAAGTGCATCATTACTAGTAATTTTTAATCCACCACCTAGTGTACTATCATTTGCAGTGTAACCTGTTTTCAGATCGTATGCAGACAATGAAGGTATAACTGTATGAGAGTCAATTCCGATATTTGCAATTGCAATAAACGTGGCATTAATTGCACCGACTGGTATTCCACCAAGGGTCTCACCAACAGTGTCAATAGCAATTGATGCAGTTGCACCACCAAAGGCTGCAGTTTGAAGAGTGTCCGTTGTAACGTAACCAGCACCTGTTTTTGAAATCTTACATGATGTTATGACATTTGATGCATTCACAACAATATCGACTGTGACGGTGTCTGTGATTCCACTGGTAGTTGTTGCAACGTTTAGATAGGTGTTTGCAGTAGGTGTTCCAGTTACGACTGGAGTTCCTATGTTTAGAACTGCACCTGTCTTGTCTCCTGAAACATTCCCTATTGTGACGTTTGACGATGTAGAGTACATACCATGTGAATAGTTTAACACTCTTACATAGTTTTGTCCACTAAATGTTTCAATTGGATTCGACTGTAATGTATGAACTGGTAAAGGTTTATTATCAAATTTTAGAACTGGTGTCTTATTGATAGAGAACTGAGCAAACTTTATGTTGAACTTAAGATCGTCTGTCTGTTCTGCAGTCCAAGTCGAAGCATTCTGAGACATAAACAATGAACCAGCATATGGTTGTCCTGCAATTGTCTGAGATGTTATTAAATCTTTCTCTCCCATTCTTGAGATGTATGTAGTGTACTCATTCGAGTTTGTAGAAACAACGAAACACATTTCTTTACCCTCTTCTAAGAAGACTGGGGAATCAAAGGTGAATGTTGTTGCAGCTGAACCGTCTGTTGAAGTTGAAACATCCGCAGGGTTTTTAACCACAACTGAGAATGGCATTACTATTTGGCCTGGATATCCATTAACCATGTTTCTAATTTCTATAGTAACTGGCATTGTAGTATCTTTGGTTGCAAAGAACACATCAATCGATGTCAACATCAATCCACCGTTAGCATCTACCAAGAATGATTGTGCTAAAGGGTCTCTCCATTTTCTATCGTCCCCGAGCATTGCAGGCCCTTGTCTTGGAGTTGTCCATAGATCAATGAACTCATCTTCAACTGGAATCTGTGGGGGAATAGGGTCGGGTATCGTCAGAACTGGTGGCTCTGGCGGTGGAGTTATTGGAGACGGAAATGGAGGAACTACGATAACTATTGGAGGAATAGTATCAACTGGAACTTCAGGTATTGCTGGTGCATCACCGTTGAAGGCTCCACCATTCATTTGTTGACCTTTCTTAATTACCTGTCTCTCACCACTAGTTCTAGAAGTAATAACTCTACCATTTCTAGTAGATGTAATTTCTGTTTGGGATGCTTGTAACATACCTTGTGCTTGATAAACTGTTGTTGCAATACTTGCTGGAGTACCTAAGTTATAGAAACTCGAAGTAATTTGCAGTTCTTTAGCACCACAAGGGAATCTTTGTTTTTGAGTATTCGGTAAAGAGAATACAGCATTCAACTGACCATTACCATCGGACTTACAATGTGAGGCGACTGTCACCCCACCATCTTGTGAGAACGTTGCATTGGATGGTTTAACAAACTCATTAACAGCCATACTATCAAAGAAGAAGTAATGGTTTGTATTAGGTTTTAAGTTCGTTGCTTCTATTGTAATGTCTCTTGCACGGATAAACGGTATAAGTGATATACTTACAACTCTGTCGTTTCTTGTTTCTGTGAAATCTTCTACAACACTTGTTGATACACCTGTTCGTGTTTGAGTCTCAACTGTTTCAGTGATATCTCTAGTGATTTGCAAACCAGCAACCCACTCACCACCTTGTGCTGGGTCTCCACTCCATGAACCATTAGAAGTTGCTTGAACCTCAGAAGAAACAACGGTAGGTTCTCCTACCCAAGTTGTCTGCCATGAATTCCAAACAGTACCAAGTGCATTGACATTCTCAGCCATGATTGCATCATAGTTACCTTCTCTGTTAATTCTAACTTCAGGTAATTGTTCTGTATCCTGCCACACATCGGTTTCAGGTGTTAACTTAATGTTTCCATCGAAAGAGAATACATTATATGGGTTAACATTGATTGATCGTGAAGCTACAGGAACCGAAGCAAATACACCTTCAGTATAAGGTAGAGTAATTAAGTCTCCAGTCTTTTGGTAATCTGAAGATGTTGTAGTGTTCAATTCAATATCAAAGAACTGTGAATATACTTTAGGTCTCATTGCACCTAGTTTTGCATCTATAGAAGATTGATAGTCGGGATGGTTTACATCACCTACCCTATGTCCTCTAAAGTTATCTACTAGGAAACCTGACTTAAATCTGTCAAATCCATCTGCATCTAAAATCTGTTTTGTTTGAGTGTCTCTTTCTAATAGTGAAAGAGCAGTGATTCGTTCTAGGTTACCAACTCTGTTGTTAATCCTAGCGATATCTTTCATCGTAAATCTACGATGATCTTGTGACCTTACTCTAATTTGTTTAATATTATTAGTGTAAGGAGGTAATTGTATTTCAAATAATTCTATTGCTTCATCAACTGCCTTAGGCCTTGTTGGTGATAGTGCAGGAATACCTGTAGAAGTTTGTAACTTCCCTGATTTATGTAAGAACACCTTATCGATTCTTCCAACATAGAAGGTAATGTCACTAGTAAAACTTGTAGTGTTCTGAGGTGTATCTGTGGCACTTGCACCTGTTGCTGTAACACCTGTTCGTGTTGCACTGAAATCTCTACCACTTACATATCCAAATGGTGCATAGACTGCTCCACTTGATGTATTAGATAAATCTACTGGACTTGCTGGGTTTGGAGTATCACTATTAAAGGTCACTGTTCCAAGAACCTGACCTACGATTGGTCTATAGTCAACTGAGTCTGAAAGTTCAAATGTTCCATCGGGTTCTAATCCACCTAAGTCAATTCTGTTAGGAGAATAGGTAGGGATGTCTTTGTAATCAATTGATGAATATGAATTAACATCAAAGAAGTCTCCAGCACCCGAAGATGTGAAGTAATCGAAACATATTAGAATATCATTAGAAGGTGCAGGAGCTCCGACCTTTCTAGTAAGTTTTGCAAGATCATAGAATCCATCTCTCTGACCATCGTCAAAGAAGTATCGACTTGTTATGTTTGCAGAACCTTCTGATACACTAGTAAGTGTTCCTTGTGCATTAGATGTTTGTCCAACAATACTTTCTGTTGCTACAAATTTTCCTGAGATATAATAGAAGTATGATGTGTTATCATCACCACCAAAATTAATAATAATACCATGTGCATTAGATGTTTGTCCAATAACCTTTTCAAAGGGAACAAATGTTCCACTTGAAACATTTATAACTGCATTTGGTGGAGTTGGGGTCGTACCACCAACACCTTCATAGATTGCATGAACCTTAAATACATCTGCAACACCGAGAGAAATCTCTTTATCATCGTATGCAGTTCCATAGAATCCAGTAGGAGCCTCAGCTCTTGATTTACCAACTTTAAGGACTCTTGCCTTCTTAATGTTCTTGTCTCTATTGACAATTGTTGAAGTTAGTGTTACAGTAGAGGTAACTTTAAGTACCGTGTCCTCATCTGCAGCTGCAAAACCTGATAGTTCAAAACTTTGACCACTAGGAGTTCCAGTGAAATCATCCACATTTAGAAGATCACCATTCAATAATACAGGGGAACTTCCGTTCTGTCCGATAACTGAAATTGTGTAGTTATCAGTACTCTTTGCACCAAATGCTCCTTCACTTATTGAGAGGGCAATCTTGTTTCCTGTGATTGTAACTATCTGTTGTCTTTTAACAGTAATAGATTTAGGGGTAGACGTTGCAACCCAATCTCTAGGGAATGAAGATATTGCAGCGGTTTGATCTTGATCAAACATTCTGACTCTTCTTCTAACAGCATTACCTGTAAAGGCTACAGCATTACCAGTCAAGACTGCATTTGTATCATCTGTAACGGAAGCGATAACCACCGCTGTACCTGTTCCTGCCTTTATTATATCACCTTCTTTTAGCTCTGTCAAGAACTTTGTACCAAAACCTGTCATTGCAGTACTAACTGCAAGTGTAACACTACCTGTTAGTGTGTTATCTAAATCGACTACGATATCTGCTTTAAAAACTGCAGTACTTGCGTTTAAAGGAGTCTGTTTAAGAGACCTTGCACGGTCAATGTTGTATGATCGTATTCCTGTTGCAGCCAAAGAAGCTATGGAAGCAGTGTTTCCTGAACCTACTGTTGATATGGCATCGGTTGAAACAAATGTTCCAACTACATCATGAACCATGATACTAGCTGCACCAGCACTGACATTCTTTGCGACTATGCCTGTTGCACCTGATACTGAACCTGTAACTTTATCTCCAGCAATAAAGTTGTTTACAGTTACAGCCGAACCAGTGAGGTTGGTGAACATTTTCATATCAAACATATACAAGTTCCATATGGAACTATCATTATAGATACCCAAACCGTTTCGGGGACTAGGTGCATCTATACCTGAGACTATATCTACGTCTCGTACTCTACATAATCCAATTTGAACTGACTGAGACCCTTTGACCTCTGCGTATATTTCGACTTCTTTAAATGGTTGTGTTGCTGTAGTCTCGTTACCAAATTCTGGCATAGAGTCTGCATTAAAAACTTTAAGTCTATTACCCAATCTAATTGGTGTAACTGAATCTGCTAGTGCAACTGTTGATCTTGCCTTATACATTGGAAGTGGTGTTGCACCAGTTTTATCTATTTCAAATCCTTTAACATATGCTTTACCAGCAGATACTTGCATGACAAACTTACTTTCAAGTCCACCATTTAGTTTAGAGTAGAAACCTCTATTAGTAGTATCGTCTAAATGTTCTCTTAAACTGGATGTAAATTGTGATACAACGAAGTCACCGTTTGCATCGAATGTTCTTCGTGCAAGTGTGTTTTCGATCTCGTTGTACATAGGTCTATTGACCTGTAGTTCGATGATACCTTTGTTAACTCTGATCAGTTCTACAAAGTCTGTATCGGTAGTACTACCAAGAGAGAACTTACTAAGTGTTAATGTAAACTTTAATCTGTCTGCCCCAGGCGAGTTCTCGTTTGTTGACCCTGTTGCATTATCTAATAATGATGAGTCACCAGCAGAGGTAATTAGACTCTCTACAATTTTGATACCAACTCTGTAAGAAGGAGCTCCTGAGAATTTTTCTAAGATTAGTTCTTGTGCTGCAACCTTAACAAAGAATCCTCTTATGAATAGGATACCTTCAGTTATCTTTGCAATCGAAGCTCGACCAGTAATGATATTGGTTGCTGATACAGTCCCGACCTGATATTCATTCAGGTTTGAATCTACAATTGCAACGATTCCTGTTGAACCCAGTGTTACTTCTTGTAGTTCTTCTGCAGAACTAAATGCAAATGAGTTATTAGTATCAGTACCCTGTTGTAAGTACTTAACAAAAAGACATGCACTGTCCTCAGTTGTTTCTGCACTTGATGAGAACACCTGTGCAACAACTCCAGTTGTTTTTCCTCTATAGAATTTTGTGTGAGATGCAGTTAAGTAATCACTTACATTGTCATCACCACCAGCATTAGGGTTTGCAGAGCTAACTTTGACATAATAGGTATCCATGTCCAAATCGGCCAATGCACCTTGGACTATCGAACCTTCTTTAAAGAAGTGATCACCAAATCGTTCAACTTGATTTTGAAGAATTGATTGTGATTGGATTAATTCTCTAGATTGTAAAGCCCTACCAGCACGAAAAAGGACTTTTTGGAAGGCCTTGTCTTCGTTATAATCTTCGTAATAAGGTGTTACATTTAAATCTGTTTTCTCAGCCATAGTTTCCTAACTCGTTTATATATTATTATGTAGAGTGTCCCGAAGGACACTACTTACATTTCAATAATTAATTTAATATCTTCGATTTGGTCAGCTGCTCTTGTTACTGCACCTCGATTCTCAACATACAAAACTTGTCCTGTGTATTTTTCAACTTCAGGGAATGCAGCGTTAACTGCTGTCACTGGGCTGATAGTAGTTCCACCGACATATACAGTGTGTGATGTAGTAAAGTTTACATATCCACCGTCACTATTTGCAACTGGAATATGAGAAACTACGTTACCTGTCTTAGACACAACTCTTGATACTGCAATTCCAGTTCCATCGGAAGTTGCATTCTTAATAATGTCATCAACATTGAGAGCCGATGCATTAGTAAGTGTTAACTGGTGATATGCAGCCATAGTCGCTGCAGTAGAAACTGTAGTAGTTCCTTTATTGAATGGGTCTTGTAATAGTCCAATTCTTCTGAAGTCATTGTCAATTGGGAAGTCTCCACCACCTTCACCAAACTCTAATCTAGAGTTGACGATGATATAGTTTCCACCAAGTTCTTGAATTGGGTCTGCACCATGTCCGATTAACGGAGAGATGATTACAGTAATTGCACCACCACTACCGCCTGGAATATCTGCAACATTGATTGTTGCACGTCTATAACCACTTCCAGCAGCTGTAATTGTAACATGAGAGATTGCGTTTGATATAACATGAACTGTTGCAACACCACCAGTACCGTCACCATCGATAGGTATACTTTCGTATGAACCGTCACCGTTTGTATAACCAGTACCACCAGCAGTAACTACTGCGTGATGAACACCACCGTCTACTGCACTGTTCTCAACATCCCACTGAGATGTACCGTCATCAGCGACTGTTGCACCTAAAGCTGCAACTCCGTCAATCTCGGTTTGAACACCCATAGTTTTTACTGGGATGAAATCGTTTGTTACAAATTTGATAGTTTCTGAGGCTGTCACAGTAGTAATATATTTCCAAAGATACCCATACATAGTAGCACCTGTATCGGAAGTTGCAATAATTGCTGTTGCAGAAGTACCTGAAGGTTTAGTAGTTGAAGCAACAATTGCACCACCAGTTGCTCTACCAGTCCTAAGACATTTATATACATGATACTCATCGGTCATCACGTAGAAACGTCCATCATAAAGGTTGTTCTTAGAAGTAGCAGGAGTCAGATTAGTTGCTGAGTAGTTATGTGAATACTCATCATAAGTTACTCCTGAAGTCCAATCATATCTAGTAAGACCGTGTGATACATCAGCAGCTGCAACTTGTTTAAGTGCAATCATATCTGAATATGAATCAATCTCCTCTCCAACTGCGTTAGCAGGTGCAGGAGCTAGTGGTTCGGTTGCCCAATCATATGGTCTTCCAATGAATATATATGTTGATGATGCTGATTCAGCTGCACTGAAATCTTCTTTGAATTGTTTAGCATTATGAATTCTAAACTTTTCCGTAATAATCGCTGCCATTGTTCTGTTCTCCTCAGATATGTATTAATACTATTTACTAATACTATTTATAACTTTATGCAGACTTTATGTATGCA
>Ga0308011_10000412_pt1 | contig 22938 bp, 20 predicted proteins | sample Neamet177_FD_203144 | JGI IMG/M metagenome (GOLD analysis project Ga0308011, IMG submission 203144) | Marine microbial communities from water near the shore, Antarctic Ocean - #177 | ecosystem: Environmental > Aquatic > Marine > Unclassified | place: Southern Ocean | collected 2014-07-25 | reverse complement strand
AGTGAGCTAGATAAATATTTCTTAGACCAGTACGCTATGGGTGGAGGACACCTGATGTGGTTTATTGATGGCGTTCACGCTGAGATGGATAGTTTGAGTTATGGTCCGGACTTTTTGGCGTATCCCACTTATTTTGACTTAAACATTACCGACCTCCTGTTTAAATATGGTGTACGAGTCAACACAGATTTAATCCAAGACGTTCGCTGTGCTGGAATTAATGATCGCAGAAATGTCAATCCATGGGTCTATTTCCCGCTCTTTGGTGCCACTAATCATCCATCTGTGGCCAATTTAAATGCCATAAAAGGTGAATTTTCTTCCTCTCTAGACACCCTAGAGTCTCCTGGAATTAAAAAGACAGCACTTCTACAATCCTCTTCCAATTCAAAGAGAGTTCCTGCACCCCATACGGTAAGCCTAGAAGCGCTATATAATCGTCCGGACCCAAGGAGCTTCAATCAGAGAGATCTTCTGTCAGGTGTTTTACTGGAGGGTGTATTCGAAAGTGCATATGCCAATAGAATAGCTCCGAAAACGGCCGGTGCTTCTCTTCCTCAGCTCAAACAAAGTAATCCCACTTCGATGGCGGTCTTTAGTGATGGTGATTTTATTCGCAATCAGGTAAACCTGATCAATCCAGAGCTTCCAAGAGGGCAGCCTATGCCGTTAGGTTTCGATCAATACACGAATATTCAATACGGTAACGATGACTTGGTTTTGAACATCGTTGACTACATGCTTGATGATAGGGGGTTAATGGATACACGAACAAGAGATGTGAAACTGCGTCTGTTGGACCAAGAAAAAATATCAAGTAATGCAAACTTCTGGAAGTTCTTAAACGTAGCACTTCCTGAGTTTCTGTTGCTATTAGCCGCTGTGCTGTTTAATTTAATACGAAGAAGAAAATATGCGCATTAATAGCTCTCTCATTGTTCTTATTACGGCTTTTTCCTTGCTGGCCTGTTCCACCTCAACACAGAGCGATGGCATGGAAGAATTAAAGGCCCAGTATGATTTTGCGGTTCCAGATACGTCCATTATTTCTAAAATCATTATCAGCGACAAAAAACCGTCTACAGTAGTTCTTGAAAGAACCTCTTCGGGCTGGATCGTTGGCGGTGACATACCTGTGAGAAAGGATGCTATTGAGGTTCTTCTTGAAACCATCAGTCAAGTGACTTTGAAAAATTTTGTGCGTAAAAGTGCCGTCCCACAAGTTAACCAGCGCATGGATGTCTATGGTAAATGGGTGGAGGTTTACCAAGGAGAGGTATTGGTCAAGAGTTATATTGTAGGAACAGAAACTCCCGACATGTTAGGGACGTATTACAAAATGAATGGATCTGAGCTTCCTTTTGCGGTCTATATTCAGGGATTTAATGGTTACCTGACCACTAGATTCATTACCTCGGAGTCACTATGGAGAGACCGTACCATTTATGGTTTAGCCCCGGATGAAATTAAGAGTGTCGAAATGAGTACGACAGCGAATGAGGGTTCTTTTTGGCGGATAAGAAGAGAAGCTGATACTGAAGAGCAACCCTCAGGAAGTGACGGTGTACACTGGACGCTAGAAGGCGAGGATCACCAGCCACTTGGCTTCAAGCGATCTCAAGACTTGTTTGCTGCTGTATCTAGTATCAGAACTTTGAAATATGAAGGTGCGATAATGGAGTCGGACAATATTTGGGTTAAAAAAGACAGTATTTTTAGTTCTAAACCGGCATTTACCTTTTCCGTAGTGAACGCGGAGGATAAGAAATTCGTTACGAAAGGGTATTACAAAAAAGCTGACGGTATATTGATTGGTGAGGACGGCGTACCGCACCAGTGGGATCCTGATCGCTTCTACGCCCAACTTCCGGATGGACGAATGGCACTGATTCAGCGCTATGCTTGGAGAAATGTCATGAAGACTCCTTGGGAATTTAACCAGTAAAGTGCAGTTTAAGGACCATAGCATTGCACAGTTGACTTATTAACACCTGTTTAAAAGTAAATTGGTTCGAAAAAGACGGTCTAGACATGGACCCGACTATATTTGTTTTAATAGAGATTTAATCCACAGCAAGCATGAAATTCATTGTATCCAGCTCTAAGCTTCTTAAGCAGTTGCAACTTATTGGAGGAATCATCCAAAGTAACAATACACTGCCTATTCTCGATAATTTCTTGTTCGAGCTAAAACAGGGCGAGCTCTCTGTTAGTGCTTCGGATCTTGAAACTACGATGAGTGTAAATCTGGAGGTAGAAACTCAGGATGTAGGTTCTGCTGCTGTGCCTGCAAAAACCTTGTTAGACACCCTCAAGACATTTCCTGAGCAGCCATTGACCTTTACATTTGACACGTCGTCGCACACGATAGAGCTGGCATCGGATTACGGTAAATACAGCCTCGCCTTTATTGATGGTGAGGAGTTTCCTAAGTTCCCTGAATTAGAGGAATCTTCGAAAACAGTATTGCCAGCGGAGGTTTTAGTAACCGCTATTGGTAAGACCTTATTCGCCACTGGAAACGATGAACTTCGCCCAGTGATGAGTGGGGTGTTTTTTCAGTTTGACTCGAGCAGTCTAACCTTTGTGGCCACGGATGCACATAAACTTGTGCGTTATCGTAGAACTGATTTAGGGGCTGGAGCAACCTCAGAGTTTATAATGCCTAAAAAGCCTTTAAATATGCTTCGTGGGTCATTGAGCTTTAACTCCTCTGAAGTAGAGGTGGTCTATAATACTACGAACGCCCAGTTTTCGTTCGATAATGTCGTCATGGTATGTCGGTTGATTGATGGCAAGTATCCAAACTATGAAGCTGTTATACCGCAAACCAACCCCAATGTGATGCTTATTGATAGAAGTGCGTTCTCCTCTTCTGTGAAACGTGTTTCTATTTTCTCGAATAAAACAACCCATCAGATTAGACTTCGTCTTGCTGGAGCGGAAATTTCAGTAAGTGCTGAAGATCCTGATTTCAGTAATAAGGCCCATGAGCGTATTGCTTGTGATTATCAAGGAGATGATATGGAAATAGGCTTTAACAGCAGATTTTTATTAGAAATGCTCAGTAATCTAGGCTCTGATAATGTTCGTGTAGAAATGAGTGCTCCTAACCGCGCTGGGATATTGATCCCTGCGGATGGAACAGAGGATGGTGAAGATCTACTGATGCTCGTGATGCCTGTAATGTTAAATCACTAACGTTTAGGGTCTAGAGAGGTAGGAATCCTTGAATTTGTTGGAGCAATATCTAGATTCTGTATCAATGGATAAGAATGCTCTATTTGCCATTTTCCTTTTGACCAGTATAACTTGTCGTAAGAGAAATCGGGACCATAGGCAAACCATCTTTCCACAAGCTCTGATTTTGATGGAGCTAAATGATCACAGATAATCCCTTTGTGTTTTTTATCCCAACGCACAGCTGCGGACAAGGAGCTGTTGTATCTAAACTGTACTCTATAAGGTCGTCTTGTATAGCGCTCGTCTCCGTTGGATCGTATGTTAAATATTCTTGATCCAAAATGGCATCGTTCACTTTTACTCCCAAGTTCAATCCCGTCTATATATTTAGTATGGAAGGAACGTCCGGGTCTAAATGTAAGAAGGGTGTATACCTTTTGTCCCTTACTGCGTGTGGTCAGTATATCGTAGCAAATAGCACCTATCCAATCACCAGCTTTGAGCCATCTGTAAGGTGAGTCAACAGTACCAAAGTCACGAAGTACGAGCCGTTGAGACCCTTTCCATTGTTTGTTCCAAAGAAAGCCGTGAAACTTAAAACTACCCTCTGCGGAAGGTACTGCCCAAGTATACAAGGCGAAGGATTGGTCATCAGGTAACTGAACGCTTAAATTGCTCACTTGGGTCAACGTCTTACCATAATTGGCCTCGAAACTGATAAAAGACCATAAACTATCAGCAAACACTTCCGATAATGAATCTGCTGACGCTAGGTTGGATGGGAGCAAGTAGGATTGTCCTAATTCTTGGAGTCTAGATTCATTCACCTGAGCGTAAAGAGAGGAGAATGACAATATTAAAACGAAGAGTGGGCGCATCGAATTAATTTTCCGAATGCATGAATTCTTTCTTCGCCATAAGTTGAACATCTGTTTCAACGTGATCTTCATCTGGAACACAACAATCTACAGGACAAACTTCAGCACATTGCGGTACTTCATGAAAACCGATACACTCTGTGCATTTATCCGTCACTATATAATAAACGTCGTAGTCTACAGGCTCTTGTGCCTCATCGGCATCATATTCTTTGCCACCAGGTGTAATTATCTTCCCGGAAACATCAGTTCCGTCATTAAATCTCCACTCTAATGCGCCTTCATAAATAGCATTATTAGGACACTCTGGCTCGCAGGCTCCACAATTAATGCATTCGTCGGTGATTTTAATAGCCATATACCTTGGTTGCTTTAGCTTTGCAATTCTAACACAAAGGTAGCGACAATGTTTTTTTCTGACCATAGGATTGCAGCAGTTTCACGCTTGGGCCAATTTTTAAGGGAGTTTTCTTCTGATTCCCCTATTTCAGGTGGTTTGGCAGATATTGCCGAAGAGCTCAGGGGTGCGGTAACGAAATCACATAGACACAATGGGTGGTTCATCACGGAAAATGTGATGTACGCGCTCTCATCTTGGGGTGAAGCGTTAACAGAAACGCGCTTACAACTATGGCGTAGCCGCGAAGGTGGTGCTAAAGAGGTAAATCGCCTTAGAGTTGGTGTCGTTATGGCGGGAAATATACCGCTTGTAGGTCTTCATGACTTTATTAGTATTTTTTTGAGTGGTCATTTCGCAGTTGTAAAAATGAGTTCAGACGATGAATGTCTTCTACCCGTTTTAGTTAAAGTATTGCTTCGGGAAGATCCTTTGTTTGAGGGAGATTGGATTTTTGTTGATCGATTAGACCATATAGAGGCCGTAATTGCCACGGGTAGTGATAACACGTCAAGATATTTCGAATACTACTTTGGTAAGTATCCCAACATCATAAGGAAAAACAGAACCTCAGTGGCTGTTCTCGACGGCACAGAGTCTGAGCAGGAACTCGTCGCTCTTGGGGAAGATCTGTTTAGATATTTTGGAATGGGATGTAGAAATGTGGGTCATCTATTGGTACCAGAGGGATATGATATTCAATTGGTTTTTGCAAACATCGTTGGTTGGGACGACATAGTGAATAATAACAAATACGGTAATAATTACGAATACTATCGCGCTTTGTTTCTGTTGAATCAAGATGATTTTCTCGAGAACGGTTTTCTGATTGTCAGGGACAACAAAGAGCTACATACTCCTGTGTCTATTCTCCACCACAGCACGTATCTTCTTCCTAAGGGTCAAGATCGATTGGAAGAATGGGGCGATCAAATTCAGTGTGTAGTGGGACATGGCTTCCTGCCATTTGGAACTGCACAGCTCCCTGAGCTATGGGACTACGCAGATAATGTCAATACAATGGCCTTTTTAGGCTCTTTATAAAAGCTATTTTCTTTCTAGAGCACCAATTGTGGCAGGTTGGCTGCGAAGCGTTCCTTCCATGTCAAGGACTGGGGAAATGGTCGTAGAGTTTGATTTCGCGAAAAGTGTAGAAATGGAGTCAGGCTTAAATTGCCATTGATCAGCTGGAATGAGTAGGCTAGGTGAAAACCCCCAAGTCAAATTAAACAGTGTGTTATCAAACATCAAACTGTCTGACAGGTCGTAGTGACCTAGTTCGGGATTGGACTCTATTTTTAAGCCACAAGATTTGAAATGCACTAAGAAATCATCATTTGGGTCAATACCCATTACTACTTCGTTCTGAAGCGTTCCACTAATTAATGAGTTCGTGTACAAAGCGGATATAGGCCTTGTATAGCGCATCCCTAAGGCATCTTCATAAAAATTCATCATGCCCACAGCAGGTCCTCCTCTGGAAGAAAATCCCCAGGTATTGTAAAACGTACAATGATCGAAACGGTAAGTTCCTCCGAGCGCATAAAATCCATAAACACCGCTTGGTCCTATAGCCAAATTCGTTGCTTTAATATTTGCAAAACCAGCATATAGACTTACCCGTGAATTATGGGTGAGTATCACATTATGTAGTTCAATATTAGGACTTGATTTCCATGAGCTGTCAATTCTCAAAGCATTATTAGCGTTTTTAATCAGCGTATTGTTAATGATGCTGTGACCTTGATCGCCACCCATGATGAAGATTCCTCCTAATAAACCTCCCCATTGCCCCGGTACCCATTCATATTCGGGCTCTAAACGATCTCCTTGAAACACCACGGGATCGGAAAGGTCACCTTGTAAATTCCGATCAATAAACAAATTTCCATCACGATATACCCAGAGTCCACTGGCATCATGTAGATGTACTTGTGTGCCGGGCTCAATAGTTAAGGTTCTTGCGCTATCTACAACGGCATAGCCATAGACAACGTGTGGTTTAGAAGCATCCCAGACTTCATTATCTGGTAAAATGGAGTAGGCGAGCTTTAATGGAGGTAAAGGGCTTGGTCGCTCTATGGTAAGAACGTTGGTTGGAAAATGATAATAGGCATCCCAAACTGCGGTAATTAAATTTACGTGCTGTCTTACAGCGCCATTTTCAAAAAAAATACTGTCGGTGTAAACCAGTTCATCTTGCCCTGCAGCATCTGGACTGATCTTTATAAATAAGTAGGCACTATCCTTTGCTAGGATTTCCAGGTTATCTGATGCTTGGCCGCTAATACCGTCAATATTTAAGGAATAAAAGCTTTCTTGCCCACGCGCTAAATAGATCTTGTCGACGGTCACATTTTCATTAGATCTATTGAAAACCTTTAAGGTTCTCGTAGAGCTGCCAAGCCCGGTGAAAACTGTATCGACATAGATGGTGTCTTGAGAGAACTCTAACATGACGTTAGACCCTGTGAATTGTACAGTTTCTCTACAACTTCCTAGAAATAGGGCCAATACTAAAGTGAAAAGTAAAATATAGTGCTTCATCTATTGCGAATCTACATTACTATTTTTGTACTAGCAACGAGTTATATGTGAACATTTAGTTTATATTTGCCGACTAATTAAGAACCCGGGGCTTGGGCCAAAACTCAAGCTGTTAAAGTAAATTAAAATGAGAAAAGGAATTCACCCTGAAAATTACCGTCCTTGTGTTTTTAAAGACATGGGATCTGGGGATCAGTTCATCACAAGGTCATGTGCTGAGGCAAAAGATACTATCGAATTAGATGGTGTTGAATACCCACTAATCAAAATGGAAATCTCTAGCTATTCTCACCCTTTCTACACTGGTAAAGTGAAGTTGGTAGATACTGCTGGTCGAGTTGATAAATTCCGCACCCGTTACGGAAAAAAGAGTTAGTAATATTTATTACTTTAAAATAGAAGACCCGCTTAGGCGGGTCTTTTTTTTGCCCTAAATTGGATACATCAACCAAACAAAACTCAGATGAACATTCTTCTTGTAGATGGCCCTAACCGTACCGATCTTTTACCCTTGACTTTTACACGTCCAGTCTCCGCCTTACGCTGTGGTATTTTAACTATAGCAGAAAAGTATACGACACGTGGAATGACCATAGGTTTTGGAACGGAGGACTATCTATCGAAGAAGTTTACATCACTAGCGCATCCTGATTTTTCTGTTTTGGGTTCGGTTTGTCCTACCTCGCTTTTTTTAGTGGCGGTGTCTGAGCTCAAGGAAGATGAGTATTTGGCACAAGACGAGCATGTATTAGCGGTAAGAGGTGGTGAATTAAGTAGGACGGGTAAGACCAGGGTTGAGTTCACGGACGTACTTAATGTCATTACTAAGCCATGGCATATATGGACCCAGAATGCAGCGGAGCTAGAGACTGATTATGATCTACTGACGGAAGGCAGAGCGTCCGCTCCAATCCACAGCTCTAATACTATTTTGGGTGATCGTATTTTCTTAGAAAAAGGTGCAAAGGTCACAGCAAGTATTTTAAATACGACGAGCGGCTCTATATATCTAGCGAAAGATGCTGAGATCATGGAGGGTTGTATGGTTCGCGGAGGGCTCGCCCTTGGTGAACACTCTGCATTGAAGTTGGGGACCAAGATTTATGGAGCAACGACTTTGGGACCTCACTGTAAAGTGGGAGGAGAGGTAAATAATTGTGTTCTTCTAGGTTACTCCAATAAGGGACACGATGGCTTTTTAGGCAACAGTGCACTTGGTGAATGGTGTAATCTAGGTGCAGACACTAATAATTCAAACTTAAAAAACAATTACGATCACGTTAAAGCTTGGTCTTATCAAACCAAGCGGTTTACCCAAACAGGCGAACAATTTTGCGGGTTGATCATGGGGGATCACAGTAAATCAGGAATAAATACGATGTTTAATACAGGTACTGTGGTAGGTGTTAGTGCTAATATTTATGGTGCTGGATTTCCACGCAACTTTATATCTTCATTTAGTTGGGGAGGGCCACAAGGTACCGTAGAGTATAAACTGGATAAGGCTCTAGATACTGCACAGCGGATGATGCAGCGCCGTGGACTTGAGGTCGATGAGACGGAGAGAAACATTTTGGAGCACGTCTATGAGACTACAAAAGAGTTCAGGCGCTAAAAACACGCTTAAAGCGCCTTTAAGGCAGATATAGTTGCTTCGGGATCATCGCTTTTGAAAACAAAGGACCCTGCAACCAAAGCATCTGCTCCTGCAGCGATCAATCTAGATCCTGTTTCAAGATTTACTCCGCCATCTATTTCAATAATTGCACTGGATCCACTTTCGTCGATAAGCGTTCTCGCTTGAGCAGTTTTGTTAATGGTATTCTCTATGAACGTTTGCCCACCAAACCCTGGATTAACACTCATTAAGAGTACGAGGTCTAAGTCTTGAATAATATCTTGTAATACATGGATCGGAGTATGTGGGTTTAACGCAACACCAGCTTTCATTCCAGCGTTGTGAATTTCTTGTATCGTTCTGTGAAGATGGGTACATGCCTCATAGTGAACCGTTAGAATATCAGCTCCACAATCTTTAAAGGCCTGAATATATCGCTCAGGCTGCACAATCATTAAGTGCACATCCATCACCTTATCGCAGTTAGCAGCCATAGTTTTCACGATAGGCATACCATAGCTTATGTTAGGCACGAAGACACCATCCATAACATCAATGTGAAACCAGTCAGCTTCACTTTTATTGACCATCTGACAGTCTCTTTGGAGGTTTCCGAAATCAGCTGCTAACAGGGAAGGAGAGATGATAGGTGAAGCCATGGGGTTGCGTTTAAGTTGGTATAAAAATAAAACACCCCGCCGATTATGGCAGGGTGTATGTGATAAAAGTTAATACCAAGGTTATTAACCGAGGTAGGTCTTTAATATTTTACTTCTTGAAGTATGTTTCATACGGCGAATTGCCTTTTCTTTTATCTGACGTACCCTCTCACGAGTCAAGTCAAATTTCTCTCCAATTTCCTCAAGTGTCATAGGGTGCTGACCTCCTAGTCCAAAGTATAGACGGATTACATCACCTTCACGCGGAGTCAATGTTGCTAAAGAACGTTCAATTTCGGTACGCAAAGAGTCCATCATGAGGTCCTCATCTGGATGCGGACTGTCTGATGAATTCAATACATCATATAAGTTACTATCCTCTCCTTCTACTAAGGGAGCATCCATACTTACGTGACGCCCGGAGTTACGCATGCTTTCCTTAACGTCAGATTCACTCATTTCTAAGTGCTTAGAAATTTCAGATGCACTTGGTGGACGTTCGTGCTCTTGCTCCAGGTATGCGTATGCTTTGTTGATTTTATTGATAGAACCAATTTTGTTCAACGGCAAACGCACAATTCTACTTTGTTCAGCTAATGCTTGCAGAATACTCTGACGTATCCACCATACAGCGTATGAAATGAACTTAAAACCACGGGTTTCATCAAAACGTTGTGCAGCTTTAATCAAGCCTAGGTTTCCCTCGTTGATTAAATCAGGCAACGTAAGTCCTTGATTTTGGTACTGCTTAGCCACAGAAACCACAAATCGAAGATTTGCTTTGGTTAATTTTTCCAAAGCAATTTGATCACCGGCTTTTATCCTCTGTGCGAGTTCAACTTCCTCTTCAGCGGTAATAAGCTCCACTTTACCAATTTCCTGTAGATACTTATCTAAAGAAGCCGTTTCGCGGTTGGTAACCTGTTTGGTGATTTTTAACTGTCTCATGCTCGAGAATGAATTTTAGTGAAGTGAGGAAAACCATAGGTTTTCCTCACCTTAACAATCTAAATAAAGCTTCGGTTATTCGCCTTCCTTTTCAGGTTTAGGCAAAAGAACTTTTCTTGAAAGCTTCATCTTACCTGCTTTATCAACTTCGAGAAGTTTGACGCTGATCGTGTCACCTTCCTTCAGTACATCTTCAACATTTTTGACACGAGTCCAATCGATCTCAGAAATGTGTAACAAGCCTTGAATCTTAGGAGCGATTTCGACAAAAGCACCATAAGTCTGTACTCCACGAACGATTCCTTCATAGACTTCGCCTATAGTTGGTTCGAATGCGATAGCACGAATCATATCGAGCGCTTTGTTCATCATATCATAGTCCTTTCCAGAAATTTGAATATGACCTCTTTCCTCAATTTCCTCAATAGTTACAGTTGTACCTGTATCTGCTTGAATGCCTTGAATATTTTTTCCACCAGGGCCTATTATTGGACCAATGAATTCTTTCTTAACCGTAATAGTAATGATCTTAGGCGCGTTAGGTTTTAATTCCTTACGTGTCTCCGGCATTGTCTTGAGCATCTCAGAAAGAATGTGCATACGTCCTGCGCGACTCTGCATGAGAGCGCTTACAAGAATTTCATAGCTCAAACCTTTAACTTTGATGTCCATCTGACAAGCAGTGATACCTTTTTCTGTACCGGTTACTTTGAAATCCATGTCACCCAAGTGATCTTCATCACCCAAGATATCTGAAAGTACAGCGTAATTCTCGCCATCAGAGATAAGTCCCATGGCTATACCACTTACAGGTCTAACCATCTCAATACCTGCGTCCATTAGAGCAAGTGTACCTGCACAAACGGTAGCCATTGAAGACGAGCCGTTTGATTCAAGAATATCACTTACAACACGGATTGTATATGGATTTTCCGGACTCACCATTTTGTATAATGCGCGCTGAGCAAGGTTTCCATGTCCAATTTCACGTCTGCTTACCCCGCGAACAGGACGAGCTTCACCCGTTGAAAATGGAGGAAAGTTGTAATGTAAATAGAATTTTTCCTCACCCTTAAAGGTTGCGTCATCAATTCTATTCGTGTCCATCGAAGTACCTAAGGTAACTGTAGTCAGGGACTGAGTTTCACCACGAGTGAAGACTGAAGATCCGTGTGCACCAGGTAAATAATCTATTTCAGACCAGATATCGCGTATGTCAGTAGTCTTACGTCCATCTAGACGTTGACCATCTGCTAATACCATGTGACGAACTGCTTTGTATTCCACGTCGTGGAAATAAGTTTTCGCAAAACCTTTGTTTTCCGCCAACCAAGCTTCGTCCTTGCCATCTAAGTATTCGTTAAGAATAGCTTTGAATTGAGCGGAACGTTCGTGCTTAGGCAATGCACTTTTAGATACTGCATATACTTTATCGTAAGTAGCAGCCATAACATCTTGACGAACTTCTTCGCTGTGAGTTTCATGGTTGTATTCACGTTTCACATGTGACTTCTCAACTTGAGCAGCCATGTTTGTTTGAGCAGTAACTTGAAGTTTTATGGCTTCGTGTGCAAACTTAATTGCCTCTACCATTTCTTCTTCAGAAACCTCACGCATTTCACCCTCTACCATGACAACGCTGTCCATAGAAGCTCCAATGGTCATGTCAAGATCAATTTCTTTGAGTTGATCAGGCGTAGGGTTGATGATAAATTCCCCATTCAGGCGACCTACTCTCACTTCAGATATAGGACCATCAAAAGGAAGGTCACTTACTGCAATAGCAGCTGAAGCAGCCAATCCAGCTAAAGAAGTAGCTTCTACTTCTGGATCGTAAGAGATCATTTGAATCATTAATTGGATCTCAGCGTGGTAGTCCTTTGGGAACAAGGGACGAAGTACGCGATCGATCAAACGCATGGTCAAAATTTCTGTGTCAGATGGACGTCCCTCACGTTTGAGGAAGCCTCCAGGAACACGTCCATTCGCTGCGAATTTTTCACGATAATCAACGGTAAGCGGAAGAAAGTCAATACCTTCTTTAGCTTCTTTGCTAGACACCACTGTGGCTAACAGCATAGTACCACCACATCTCACAACGACGGAGCCATCAGCTTGTTTGGCTAACTTACCAGTCTCAAGTGTGATTACTCTTCCGTCAGGAAGTGCGATAGTTTCAATAATTGCTTTTGGAATCATATATAATGTAAATAGATACTTTTTTATACGCAAAAAGGCAATTGTATAAATTGCCTTTTTGTGAATGCGCTAGACTGAGGTTATTTTCTCAATCCTAGTTTTTCAATAATTGCACGGTAACGTGTAATATCTGTTTTCTTCAAATAATTAAGAAGCTTTCTTCTTTTACCAACCAAAGTGATCAACGAACGCTCTGTGTTGTGGTCTTTTTTGTTTTGCTTCAAGTGACCAGTCAAATGACTGATGCGGAAGCTGAATAATGCAATCTGGCCTTCAGAAGAACCAGTGTCTTTAGCTGATCCACCGTATTCCGCGAAGATCTCTGCTTTTTTTTCAGTTGTTAGGTACATACCAAAATCGTATTTAGATGTTTGTAATGCTTTGAGTTGCAAAGATAATTAAATATATGTAGCCATATATATCTTATAGACATTATTTATCTAACCAATATAATTTAGTTCCAACACGAATCTCTGCCGCTGCTGCTGCACCACCTAAGGTCTCTAGAACAAAGCTAGCTGGAGCGTCGCTCGGAAGACTCTTCAAGGACAGTGGCTCAGCATTAGCCTGTACACTCACTACATCATGGCTGCTGTTGATATAGATAATGTCTAAGGGAACGATGGTGTTTTTCATCCAAAAGCTCCTAGGTTGATCACCGCCTGGCATAAAGAAGAGCATACTCATGTCCATCAAAACAGTTCTACGGTACATCATGCCGATCTCTATGGTTTCTGCACTTTTAGCATATTCAGTTCTAAAAGAGGCAGTCGTATCCGTACCATTGACTACCAAAACGGTCCCGTCTTGTCGAAACGGAGGTTCATAAGGCACTTTCGAGGGTTGTATGGAAGAACCAGCGTTGTTGTTAAATTTTCCAATTCCACTGATGATCGAAGGAATGATAAATGCAGCTAGTCCAAGACCTATAATCCAAACAGCATACTTTCTCACTGCGTTCATAATTTTTCTTTTTTAGAAATGACTACCAATAATACGCCTATACTCACTAGAGGTATACTTAGCCATTGGCCCATATTTAAGGACATGGTCTGCTCAAATGAAACTTGTATTTCTTTCAAGTACTCGATGAAGAATCGGAAACCAAACAATAGTAGGAGGAACATACCCAGTAAAAATCCTCTTCTTTCTCCAACAGAAGTTTTCAAATAGAGTAGGGCCAGGGTGATGAAAATGATCCAATAACCGAAGGCCTCAAACAATTGCGTTGGATGACGAGGAATGCCCAAAACATCAATTTCACTATACAACCCTTCTTCGTCGGAGAAAATGTCACTCGTATTACCATCTATGGCCAGCAGGTTTTTTCGGTCTTTACGCTGCGAATCAAGAATTTTACTCAAATAGATGTCGGTGTACTCCGCGATTTGGTCTTCGTTTAGATTTCTAAATCTCAAAGAAGCGGTCAGTATCGGATAGACTAAAGAATCTGTGGCCAACTCTCTTTCGGTTGTTTCAAACTCAACGGAACTTAAACTCCCGGCGTATCCTCTTAATAGACTGCCTCTGGCATCTTCAACAAACACGGTTTGGAAAAGACCATTAGAGGGAGCACCATAAATTTCTGAATTGAACCAGTTCCCCATCCTTATAAACCCTGCGGCCAGAGCAACAACAATCACGATACGATCTAGCGTCCATAAAGGATGTTGCTTGGCTATTTTTTTTGACCAATAAATCATGGCCAATACAATCACGACAGCTGCACCATGAGAGGCTAAGCCACCTTTCCAGACCATGAAAATCTCACTAAGATGCTCCTTGTAATAACCCCAGTCGTAAAAGAATACATGACCCAGTCGTGCTCCTATTATCGTTGCTCCCACCATCCAATAGACCAGGCTGTCCATGAGCTTGGGATTGATGTTTTCCTTTTTAAAAACATATTGCATTCCATATTGTCCCAGCACAAAGCTGATAATGAACATCAATGAATAGAATCTCAACTGAAATCCTGCGATGGGTATATGGTTCGGGAAATCCCAGACAATCGTGGCTAGCATAAGTTTATTCTTTCCAGTCTACAATAAACAAGTTAGTGGCCCTTCCACCTCCATTATTTCTATTTGAAGCAAAAACCAATTTTGTGCCATCAGGAGAAAACATTGGAAAGGAATCGAAGGCATTGTCGAACGAGATTTGCGTGAGGTTATTTCCATCGGTGTCAATCATGAAGAGGTTAAATGGAAAGCCTTTTTCGCTGTGGTGGTTGGATGAAAATACGATTTTATCACCGTTTGGATGAAAAAATGGTGCCCAATTAGCTTGTCCCAAAGAGGTGATTTGCGTCAGGTTACCTCCATCAACGTCACAAGTATATAGTTCCATTGAAGTGGGCTCAACCAATCCATTTGCCAGAAGCGAAGTGTATTTCTCGATTTCTTCCTCCGAGGTGGGACGAGAACTTCGAAACACCAATTTTTTAGAATCTGGACTGAAAAATGCACCACCATCATATCCAAGGCCGTCAGTTACTTGAGTAATGTTGGAGCCATCGATATCACATACATAAAGTTCGAGATCACCGGACCTGGTTGATGTGAACACTATTTTAGTGCCATCGGGACTGACTGTCGCTTCAGCGTCATAGCCAGGTCCACTAATAATGGTATCAATAATATCCCCATTTAAGTCACTCACATAAATGTCAAAGTCTTCGTAGATCGGCCAAACATAGGCACCACCTTCTCCACGCTCAGGAACCGCTGGACATGCCGAGTCGCCTTTGAAGGTGCTCGCGTAAAGTATGGTCGTATCTCCCGGTAAAAAGTAAGCACAAGTTGTTCTCCCGAGTCCATTGGAAATCATGGTAGGCGCATGCTCTAAAATGGTATCCATAGCCCAGTCAAAGGCGTAAATCTGGTCACAGTTGTTTCCCCATTTTTCAGCGTTACTTTGAAAAGTAAGCATCTCGCCGTTGAAGCTGAAATAAGCTTCGGCATTGTCTCCACCATCGGTTAATTGACGCATATTATCGAAGTGGTATTCCCCTTCATAGTTGAGCTCACTCACCCAAGTTGCTCCGCTATAACCATCGTTAGATTCTGTTTCTGATGGGCTGGTACAGCCAATGGCTACCAAACCCGCTAAAAAAAATGTTTTTGTCATGTTGTTGATTGTCAATCGATGTTTTTTTTCTTTAATTCCTTTTCTAAATCACTTCCAGGTACGGGGTCCCATCCATTTTTACCCCAAGGATGACAGCTGGAAATTCTTTTTACCGCTAAATAAAACCCTAGGAATGGTCCATGTATTTTAACAGCCTCAGCAGCATAAGCACTGCATGTAGGTTGATAACGACAAGCCGGCCCGAGCATAGGTGATACCAGTGTTCGGTACACCCAAATAAGCAATAACAACGGTGACCCCAGTAGGAGAGTTAATCGTTTCAAACTCGGTTTATTTATAAAGTATAGCTCGTGCCATCTGCACCATCTTTGAGCTGAATTCCTGCTTCTGTTAATTGTTTTCTGATGATGTCTGCAGTGTCCCAGTCCTTGTTATCTCGTGCTTTTGCTCTTAATTCAATGACCAAGTCCATAGCCTTATTGAGTGCTTCTTTATGGGAATCTGAAGATTCTTCTTTACGAAGACCGAGTACATCAAACGCGAAGCAATGCATTTTTTCTGTGAGCAATTGTAGGTCGCCTTTAGACAGTTCTATGGATAAATCGGTACACGAATTAATAAATTTCACAGCTTCGAATAAGTGTGATATCAGGATAGGACTGTTAAAGTTGTCACTTAAAGCGGTGTAACAGCGATCTACCCAGTCTTGCACATTGTAGGTGCTGGATTCTGATGGTTGAAGTTTGCTCAAAGTTTCAACAGCACCTAGAAGTTTGTCATGGCCTTTTTCAGCAGCCATCAAAGCATCATCACTGAAATCAAGAACGCTACTATAGTGGGCCTGCATCATAAAGAACCTCACAGTAGAAGGGTTGAAACCCTTTGAGAGCAATGGATTTTGACCAGAGAACAATTCCTTTGGTAATATGGCGTTTCCCGTACTCTTACTCATTCGCTTACCATTCAGCGTAAGCATGTTCGTATGAAGCCAGTATGTAGCACCTTTGTGTCCTGAAGATGCTACGTTTTGTGCGATTTCACATTCGTGGTGCGGAAATTTCAAGTCCATTCCGCCACCGTGAATATCGAATTGTTCACCTAAATATTTAGTGCTCATTGCCGAACATTCAAGATGCCAGCCGGGGAAACCCTCACTCCATGGTGAAGGCCATCTCATGATATGCTCTGGCGATGCCTTTTTCCAAAGGGCAAAATCAGCAGCGTTTTTCTTTTCTTCTTGGCCATCAAGCGCACGCGAACCGGATTGCAAATCTTCTAATTTGCGTCCTGAGAGTACCCCATAATCACCACCTTTGGTGTTGTAATTTTCCACATCGAAATAAACGGATCCATTACTTTCATAAGCCCATCCGTTCTCTATGATGGTTTTAATCATTTGGATTTGCTCCACAATGTGTCCGGTTGCAGTGGGCTCAATAGACGGAGGGAGGGCATTAAGTTTTTCCATGACTTCATGGAAGTCGACGGTATAACGTTGCACTATCTCCATAGGCTCCAACTGTTCTATTCTGGCCTTTTTCGCAATCTTATCTTCACCTTCATCTGCATCATTTTCTAGGTGTCCCGCATCCGTAATATTTCGGACATAGCGAACCTGATACCCCAGGTGCTTGAAATAACGGAACATGAAGTCATAAGATGTAAAAGTCCTCGCGTTACCTAGGTGTACATCAGAGTACACAGTTGGTCCACATACGTACATACCCACTCTTCCGTCACTTACAGGAAGGAAGATTTCCTTCTTGCCCGTGAGGCTGTTTTCTATAAAAATGGGGTGCTTACGATATAGTGGTTCCATTTAAGCTCCGAAATCGGTCTTTAGATTGATATAGTCTAAGAACTCAGCTTTTTTATCCTCTTGTTGAAAGACTCCTCCAAACTCTGCAGTTACCGTGGAACTGTCAATATCACGAATACCTCGAGAGTTTACACAGAGGTGCTTAGCATCAATTACACACGCAACGTTATCTGTTTCAAGTACTTCTTGGAGCGCTTGTACAACTTGGCGGGTTAATCTTTCTTGAACTTGAGGACGCTTCGCATAATAATCAACAATACGGTTCATTTTACTCAAGCCAACTACCTTTCCATTCGAGATGTAAGCGACATGCGCTCTTCCTATGATGGGAAGAAGATGGTGCTCACAAGTTGAATACAGAACAATGTTTTTTTCCACCAACATTTCATTGTAACGATAGGTGTTGTTAAACGTGCTCATTCCCGGCTTTTTATCCGGATGAAGACCAGCAAAAGCCTCGGTAACGTACATTTTAGCAACGCGGAGTGGTGTGCCTTTCAAACTGTCGTCGTCTAGATCCATTCCTAGTGTTTCGAGAATGCCTCTGACATGCGTAGAGATAATATCTATTTTCTCACGATCACTTTTTGCAAAGGCGTCATCTTTTAAAGGTGTTTCAGCTTTAAAGCTTTCGTGAGCATCACCGATTTCTTCGGCCAGTATTGGGTCAATATGATTTGACATGGGTTTTGTTCTCTTAAAAAGGGTGGCAAAGGTAAATCAATTAGTCCCAATAAGGAACTCCTTGGGCTTTCGCTTTCGCTTCCAATGCCTGAACTGATTCGTTAATATTATCAAGCTGTCTCTGGGCGTCGGAAATCATCATTTTAGCATCTTCTAATAGATTTTTCATTGTTCCGGTAGGCATACCTCTGTGGTTCCAAGCTCCCCAAGCCAATAAGCCCATAACGTCACCTAACGAAGAAGCGGTCTCTACTTCTCGCTTTGTGAGGCTCCGGTTCCCATTAATCAGGAGTCCTAATTGCTTTATGCTTACTGCGATAGTTCTTGCCGCATTCAAATCTTCCATGGACGTGCCTGGAGTGTTTCTCAGCCCAGCGCGTAATGCTGTTAACGCATCACTAAGTTTGTCAAATCTTGACATTACTTCGTTTGATGTAGCGTAAACTCGGTCTACCTCTTGGTTGAATTCCATGTCAATACTTTCATAATCGTACAGGTGATTCACTTCAAACGCATGTCCGGCGATTAACTCAGTAAGTACACCGTTGGTGGATCTAAACACGCTGATTTCGTAGGTTCCAGGAAGTACGAAAGTGGTGGTAGATGGATTAGTTTTTGGCTCGGCATTAGTTGAAGTTTCCGCTGTGCTGCTGTACTTTCCATTCCATGTAAAACGTTCTATTCCGCTTCTATCCTTTCTAGTAAAGCGCGCGACTTTATCTCCTGCTGAGTTAGCCACTTCAAATAACAGGTATCCACTTTCTTCCCAATCCTCTGCTTGGAGTTGTTCCATATTTGGATAGTGGGGTAGGTCATTATTTACCTCTGGCCTGTTGTCCTTGACTTTAACGCCTTTATCTTTGATAAAGAGTTCAAAAGTTACTCCTACAGGTGGATTTTTTGACCTGTAATGCTGTCCACCTTTGTAATCTATTCCTCCAATATTAGCCCTGTTGAATAACAGCCCCGGCTTTGTAGTGAAAAAAGCGGCGTCTTGCTCGAGAATGTAATTCATTTCACGCAGCGGAGAATAGTTGTCAAGAACATAGAATCCACGACCAAAAGTCGCTAGCACTAAGTCGTTTTCACGTTCTTGAATAGCAATGTCACGAACGGCTATAGTTGGGAGTCCCGTATTTAGCTCAGCCCATGTATTTCCTCCATCTAAAGTGAACCAGAGTCCAAATTCTGTACCTGCAAAAAGAAGATCGGAATTGATATGATCCTCTGCTATCGAATAGACACTTCCTTTCTCGGGAAGGTTGCTGACAATGCTCGTCCAATTTTTACCCCCATTTGTACTTCTAAAAATGTAGGGTTTAAAATCACCGTTTTTGTGATTGTTGAATACGGTATAAATTGTTTTAGGGTCATGCTTGGAAAGGAGAATGTCCTGCACATAAACCAAGGGTAGACTTAAGGAACCTACCTGTGTTTTTGGGAGTACATTAAAGTTTTTTAACGAGGACCAATTTTGACCATCGTCTTTAGTTTTCCAAACCAGTCCATCATCTGTTCCGGCCCATAATTCGCCAGGGTTAGTAGGATGTTCTTTCAAGGTGACTATGTTGCCGTAAATAGATGTGCTCTTGTGAAGTGCTATTGCCTCTGGTCCCCAGTACCTGTCCATGATGGGTAGTCTATTCCGGTCTATCTGGCGAGATAAATCCTCTGAGATAACTTCCCAGCTACCACCGCGATCCGTACTTTTAAATACTTTGTTCGCAGCGAAATATAAGGTCTTTTTCTGGTGCTTACTCGCAACAAGTGGGGCATCCCAGTTCCAGCGATAAGGAGACTCCTTGTATCTAGGTTGTGGTTGAATAGGTGTCTTTTCGCCGGTTTGTTTATTAAATCTAACGAGCCATCCATATTGCGCTTGTGCATAAACGGTATTCGGGTCGTCAGGGTCGGTGGCGCTTTCAAAACCATCACCTCCGTTAGTGACAAACCAATCATCATTAGTGATCCCTCTTCTGTTGATCGTTTGCGATGGTCCGCCCAGTGAGTTGTTATCTTGGGTTCCGCCGTATACATTATAGAAGGGCCAGTCGTTATCAACCGCTACGCGATAAAACTGTATCGTAGGAAGGTTTGCTCTCCAATTCCAACTCTTCATTTCATCCCATGTTTCATACAAACCGCCGTCTGTCCCAATGATCATATGCGTTGTATTGCTAGGGTCAATCCACAAGCAATGGTTGTCAACATGCTTGAATTTTTTAGGTATGTTGTTAAAGTTTTTCCCGCCGTCGCGACTTACATGAGCGTAAGTGTCCATACTATATAGTGTGTTGACCTCATCAGGATGAGCGACTAACTCCACGTAATAATTCCCACTCGTTTCGTGAGAACCACGCTTTGACCAGCTTTCACCACGATCTGAAGATCTATACAGACCATGTCCTTCTATAGTTGCATAGAGAACATCCGGATTTGCAGGACTAATATCCATTCCAATCCGACCAACGTCCCCAGTAGGCAGTCCACCTTTCAAGACCGTCCAATTTGATCCAGCATCCGTACTCTTATAAATAGCACTCTCTGGGCCACCGCTTAGATACGTAAACACATGCCTTCTACGTTGATGGGCAGTGGCGTATAAAATGGACGGATCTCTTGGATCCATATGGATTTCATTAAAGCCGGTATGTTCACTAACGTCATAAATTTTAGACCAATTCACTCCGCCATCCATAGTTTCATAAATACCTCTATCACCTGACGAACTCCATAGTGGGCCATAGGCAGCTACGTATACATGGTTAGAGTTCGTAGGGTCGACAGTGATCATGCCTATGTGCTCGCTAGAAGCTAAACCTGTATTGACCCAGGTCTTACCAGCATCTCTGCTGACATAGACACCGTCCCCGTATGCTACGGAGCGTTGGTTGTTGTTCTCTCCTGAGCCAACCCAAATAACGTTGTGGTTGGAAGGATCCATAGTGATACAACCTGTGCTGTAAGAACCTTCATTGTCAAAAACAGGTTCCCAGGTGGTGCCATTGTTACTAGTTTTCCAGACGCCGCTTGAGGCAAGTGCAATGTACATTTCTGCACTGTTGTCTGGATTAACAGCGATATCAGCGATGCGGCCTGATGTTGTAGCAGGTCCTAAGTCTCTAAAAGCGAAAGCGCTGGTACTTTGGTCCGCCCACTTAGGACTTTCGTCCTTTGATTTTTTTTGTGCCTGAACAGTTGTGAGGGCAAGAAAAAAGGCTAAAAACCAAGTTAATTTGGAGGTTGTGAGAGAGAATCGATTCATAGTAGGGCAAACCTTAGAGTTCAATGAAATAAACGCATTTAAAGCGTCATAGTTTGCAAATTACACCAAATGTGGCAAAAGACCTCTAGAATTTCCAAACAGCGCCCATAGAAATGAACGATGTGGTGTTTTGAAACTCAACGGGGTTGGTGTAATCGGAGCTAAATGTGTAGTATTGTTTCTGCTGTTGCACAGCGCTCCATGCAAGATGCAGGGTAAGTTCTTCCGAGCGAATACTAGCACCTAAACTTGCTCTTTTCATACGATTTTCATTATCTCTATAGGAAGGGCTATATCCAATCCCTCCCCTCAAGGTGACACTGCGTATTCTAAACTCTCCACCAGCTGCCATAACGTGCTGTGTTGATAGTAGAGAGTCTATAATAGGGTTGAGGTAATTCTCGTAGTTGTCTCTACCTATAGATTGACTCCAGCTGTGAGGAACTGCGGTATGACTTAAACTGATAAGGCCTGTTCTTCCTAGAATAAAAGTTGCTCCGCTGCGAAGTTTAGGTGCGGTAATCATCGCCCACTGGTATTCGGTTCCATACCCTTCAGCATCTATCCCAACTGCTGAAACAGAAGGTCTAACGCTTGTCATGGTCACTTCCCAGTCTTGACTAAAGCCATAAATATGTGGCAGCTCTATTGCTGAGGCAATCCTCAGGAATTGATACGGTCGATACAAAAAACCAGCATTAGCTGTAACTCCGATACCGCTGTTGTCCCACAAGTCTTCTAGGTTAAGATTTGTTAAGTCATTGGTACTATTAAAGGTTTCTTTATGCTCAACTTCTACCTTCTCGAAAGAGTGAACGACACTCACCGAAGCGCCATAGTAAAAGGTTGAACTCGCTTGATTTGCCGCGCCTAAGGTCCAACGATTGCGCATACCTTTTCTAAACAAAAGGTGTTCTGTGGAAACATTACTTAGTGCGGCAGAACTGAAATATGATCTCGTGTTCTGATTCCAGTCGGTTGCGTAGCTTTGGTAAAGTAAATCCTCATAAACGCCAACCGAATTTAAATATTCAGGAGGGGTTCCATCAGAATTATTGATCCATTGCTGCATGATACTCGCCGTTTCCGTGGAATTAGCTCTGAGACGTTCTCTGTAAATTTGATCCGAATTGTAGGTAAAGAAGAGGGTTACACCATTTTTTGGATTTTTACCTAAAAAACCAAAATTGCCGACATTCAAATTCGTGGTATTCCCTCGAACATTATTTGAGTTCAGGTCTATGTTTTTAGAATTGAACAATCCCATGTCAAATCCAAAAGCGTCTTGACGATATAGCGCTGCTCCTGCTGGGTTGAGTGAAAGTGCGCTAAAAGATCCACTCATGGCTACCATAGCACCCGACAAACCGTTGTATCTGGCATCCCCAAAAGTCATGGGTTGGTTTAATTGAGCAAAATAATCTAAGTCCTGACCCTTAATAGAAAGGCACGAGAGAAAAATAGCACTACATAACGTTAATTTATTCATCGCCTTCTTCCGCCACTGCTTTGAACACTCGTTCGTGAGGAAGTTGAGCTACGGGTAGGGGGTGCTGACTGAGTGCTAGAATTCGTTGCGCGACTTGATTTAGTTTCAGTACGTCTGGTTTCTGTGGATCGCGTCCTAGACTGCCCGGACCATTCTTGAGCA
>Ga0308011_10000402_pt1 | contig 23181 bp, 26 predicted proteins | sample Neamet177_FD_203144 | JGI IMG/M metagenome (GOLD analysis project Ga0308011, IMG submission 203144) | Marine microbial communities from water near the shore, Antarctic Ocean - #177 | ecosystem: Environmental > Aquatic > Marine > Unclassified | place: Southern Ocean | collected 2014-07-25 | reverse complement strand
TGCATTAGGTACTTTACTGGACATAACCGCCTAAAACTTTCGATTAGGCCCATACTCGTTAGTTAGTTAATAAGTCATTACTATTTGGTGAATAATATTTATTATGAATATTACCCCGCATACACCTAGTTTACCTATAGCAACCGTGGTCAATCCACCTACGGAAGGCCTACGTCGTGATAATAACCAACGAGAAATAATCACACAAGTTTCTGCGACGAATCCATCTGCAGCTGACAAAAGCGTTGCTTCAGAAAAAGAGCGTGCACGCACGCCGGCTCAAAGTAATGAACAAGTCGATTTCGCACAGCTAAGAAAGCAAGCTGAACAAGCTGCTAGTTCAATTTCTGAACAAGAAAATCATCAAGGCGAACAACAAAACGCTAAGCAAAATCAAGAAGAATCTGCTAATGCTAACAATAACACCTCAGAAAGAGGTGCATCAGAAATTGATGAATCAGAAAATAAAAACGCTGACGAACACGCGAAAAAGGCAGCACTGACTGATGAAAGAATTATCACTGAGTTGCAACAAAGAGATAAAGAAGTAAGAACACACGAATTAGCTCATGCTTCAGCAGGTGGTGGTTCGACTGGTTCACCTTCTTATACGTTTGAAGTAGGTCCTGATGGGAAAAAATACGCGGTAGGTGGTGAAGTTTCAGTCGACTTGAGTGGAGTGCCCGGAGATCCTAAAGCCACAATAAATAAGATGCAGAAAGTACACGCTGCAGCTTTAGCACCTGCAAGTCCATCGACACAAGATATTAAAGTCGCGGCTAGTGCAACACAAAGAATTCTTTCCGCGCAATCAGAGCTGTTATCGCTCAATAGTAATGAAGGTAATCAATCAGATTCTGAAAATAGTGATATAGGTGTAAATAATAATTCCACATTTAATGTGGATAACGATAATAATAGTAGTAATGAATTTGATACATTTATTAATCAAACATTATCCGCACAAGAAGATATTAGCTCTTCTAGCAATCAAAGTATATCACCCCAAAATAACAATAATTCACAGTCTAACGAGGTAATACAACGAGCACATCGTATTGAAAGCTTTTACTTTACTGTAAGCCAAGGCTATGAAAAGCCGGATAACTTTCAATTCGAATTAACCGCTTAACTATTACCTATAACTTCGAATAAGTTGGGTTTTAAACTCCAACAGCCTCTATAACGTCTTGAAATCTTTTTTGATACACATCGCGTGCTTGATTAAGCTCACTAACGGCATGCGCTTTAGTATACGGGCGTAATATGACTAATATTTTAAGTACACCTTGATAAAATACTGAATCATTCGTTTCATTTACAGTCGTCTGAGTTTGATGAAAGCTCACCCAAAATGTGTTTACAAGACGTAAAATACTCACAATATCAGCCAATTCATCATCGTCAAAGTCAATAAAATCAGCCGATTTTAATGAAATCAACAACTTGCTAACACGTTCAGAAATAGACTGCTGAACTTCAACATACTTTTCACGTAAGATCGGATTTTTATCTAATAAAACAGGCAGGTTTCTATAAAAGAAGCGGAATTTCATTGTAGTTTGAAAAACTGAATCCATGTACAAAACAAGTGAATCTAGTGGCTTTACGTCAGCGGACACCTTGGGCAACGTATCTAATAGTAAGCTGCGCGCATACTCTTCATAAATAGATAAGATAATGTCTTCTTTATTACGGAAATGATAATACAAATTACCAGGGCTAATGGCTAAGTGAGCAGCAATATGATTTGTTGTGACATTACGCTCCCCTTGCTCATTAAATAATTCAATACTAGCTTGGATTATTTTATCTCGAGTTTTCATGCAACTACTTCTTATTATATTGATTAAAACTACCGCAATAATACTATCAATATTCAATAGATATAAAGTGTTTTGAGTAAATACTTTACTTTTTTTTGTTTTCTTTGTAATTAATTACTCTTTTTGTAGATTACTCTTTTAATATTAACAATGGTTTATCGGGAATATGATTAAAAATATAAATACTTGTTACTAAGTTCATTATCACATTACAATAACCTCTAACAATCGATTAAAAACATAATAGATAATGACAATAAAAGCTATATACCCCGGCACTTTTGATCCTGTAACTAATGGACATAGCGATCTAATTGTTCGTGCTAGTAAATTATTTAGTGAAGTAATTATTGGTGTGGCTTCTAGCCCAAGTAAACAACCACGCTTTGATTTAAAACAACGTGTTGACATGATTGAGCAAGTTACCAAGCACTTAACTAATGTGACTGTCGTAGGCTTTAGTGGGTTATTAGTTGACTTTGCTAAGGAATATCAAGCAAAAGTACTTATTCGTGGTTTACGGGCTGTCTCTGATTTTGATTTTGAATTTCAACTCGCTAATATGAATCGTCGTTTATCCCCAGAGCTTGAAAGCGTTTTTCTGACCCCATCAGAAGGAAATTCATTTATTTCTTCCACCTTGGTAAAAGAAGTTGCGCTTCACCACGGCGATGTTAGTCAATTTGTTCACCCTTTAGTTAAAGCGGCTCTTGATAACATAAACAACTAATCCCGTTGGCAAGTAGGACAAAAAACTGAACTACGATTAGATTGCCTAATTTCTTCTAATGTTGTCCCACAAGTCAAACAGAGTAACCCCGCTCTACCATAAACCATTAAAGATTGGGAAAAGTAGCCCGGACGGCCATCCGCTTGGGTGAAGTCTTTAAGTGTGGTTCCACCTTGAGCAATAGCAGCGCTTAATACTTTTTTTATAATATGGGTTAGAGCATTCATTCGTTGCTCATCAATATCACCCGCTTTAGTTGTTGGTAAAATACCTGCTTGAAAAAGAGCTTCGTTAGCATAAATATTGCCTACACCTACCACGACATGATTGTTCATTAAAAAAGTTTTAATTGGTACTCTTCTATTTTTAGCTTTATTAAACAAATATCCATCATAAAAGTCATCACTCAAAGGCTCTGGTCCCAATTTAGAGAGTAAGCCCATTTCATCTTGATCATTTGCCAACCATAATACTGCACCAAAACGTCTAGGGTCATTCAGTCGTAATGTTTTACCATGTTCAAATACCAGGTCAAAGTGATCATGCTTAGCTATAGGGGTATCGTGTTCAATTACCCTGACAGTACCAGACATGCCTAAATGCAATAACAAAGTGCCTGTTGAAAAACGCAACAATAGATACTTAGAACGACGTTCGACGTTAAGGACGGAAAGACCCACAACAGAGTGTACTTCTTCTGGAATAGGCCAACGTAAGCGTCCATTACGAATGACTACTCCAGTGACCTGTTGAGAGATGATATGAGGGCTTATACCTAGACGACAAACTTCTACTTCGGGTAATTCTGGCATAATATCTTCTTATTTGATCAATTTAAATGATTTAGAGCGCTCTGGAATTATATAGCTTAATTCAATAAACTCATTGGTAATAACTGTTGGGCTAATGCTGCAGGTAGCGCTAACCACTTATTATCTCGTTGCTGATGAATTAATAATTGATCACTTAGTGGGTATAATGTAAAAGATCTCGTTTGCGACTCGCCTGCTAAAGCAATATTGACAGTCACTCCTTGAGCACTATCTATCATTATTTCTGCAGCCTGAACAAGACCTGTACTTTGTTGCCAAGCAAACATCATTTGCTCTATTTGCTGTTCAGTTTTTTCCAATATTAATCCTTGGCTTGTTAACTGCCAACTTCGGCCGATACGCTCTAATAAAACATGTTGTTCTTTGGAATAATTAATAGCTAAAGTTAATATAACGCCATGCTTAGGGAGAATTAATTGCTCTGCACTATTTTCAGTTTCGTCGCTTGGAAAAAGCTTATCGTTAGTAGCGTTGATCATTAAAATAATGATCATAACTGAAAAAATAATTACATTATTCCAGCCAGTTTTTGATAATTTCATACAAATATCCCATATCACCTAGTGAAGCCATCATACTCAAATTTTTAGGCAATGGCGCGCATTACAAACAGTTAGTCCTTATTTAATTAACCTGCATACAATGCTCATCAAATTTTAGGCATAAAAAAACCCGGTAAAAACCGGGCTTTTAATAAAAACAAAAATTAATTACTTAATTTTAGCTTCTTTATAGATTACGTGCTTGCGAATGGTAGGATCAAATTTTTTGATTTCCATTTTCTCAGGCATAGTCTTTTTATTCTTATCAGTAGTATAAAAATGACCAGTACCAGCACTAGAAACTAAACGAATTTTATCGCGCATAGTATTTTCCTTTGAATAATAAAGTAATTAAACTTTTTCGCCACGGGCACGGATGTCAGTTAAAACTACATCAATACCTTTCTTATCGATAATACGCATTCCTTTCGGAGTTAAACGTAATTTAACGAAACGATTTTCACTCTCAACCCAAAAACGGTGAGATTGAAGGTTTGGTAAAAAACGACGACGAGTCGCGTTTCTTGCGTGAGAACGGTTGTTTCCAACCATTGGCACTTTGCCTGTTACTTGGCAAACTTTAGACATGTGAGTACTCCAATAATAATTTCAGCTCGAGCTATATTTCCCTAAGACCGTCGTCTAAGGATCCTAAAAAGGTGGCATATTATAGAGAAACTGGATAATTAATGCTAGCCTTTATGAAAAAATACTATAAAAACAGTACTTATTAATAAGTTTCAGGGGGTTAAGTGGAATATAAAAAGAAAAAACTCACAGTCAAGGTGAGTTTTAGATTAAATTTTGTCTATTTCAAGGGCAAAAAGCCAACAAAACTTAGATAACTAGCTAATCGATTCTTGATTGCAGTAATTTCTTCAATTGTTCGTTTTGTTCTTTATTGCATAATTCATCAATAAGAATGCGCAATATATGTGATTTAGCTAAGTCTGAACCTTCGGATAAATCTTGTAACTGATGTATCGCTTCTTCACTTAACGTAAAAGTCGCTCGTCTAAAAGGTTTATCAACTTGCTGTCTAACACCCGCTTTGACTTCTGCTGTTTGCTGATGTTCAATTTCAGTCATGTGAACATAACGTTTAGCTTCACTAATCGCTTGTTTAAGATTAAGTTTATGATTCGCTTTTTCATCATTAGTTAACTCACTAACAATTTTAGGCGCACCTCTTGCGTAATCTTCAGCATCTGAAATGAATTCATCAATGGTAAAATTTTTCTTGATGCTTCTTTTATCGTTACCTTTTTTTAGATCAGTTAAACTCATGCGCATTGTCCGGTTCCATCGCCAATAATTCTTCAGCAATAGTAATCATCTCTAGGGCAGCCTTACCTGTAGGGTCTATTTCAATAACAGAAGAACCCTGCTCTTCACTATCATCATAAACGTTTCTATTATAGGTTACGGCATCTAAAACATTAATTCCATATGAGGTACACACCTCTTTTGCTTCAAGTATTCGCCCTAATTGGTTAGGTAAAGATGGGCATTGTGTAATAACAAAGGAGGCTAACATCTTCGGGTTCACCATTTTACACGTACTAAGCATATCCTCCATATGTGGTACTGTTTTCAAATCACGCCTTTTGGGTCTTAAGGGGATAATAACATGATCCGCAACAGACATAGCTGCTCGTAAAGCAAGGTTATCTTGACCTCCACAATCAACAATAACATAATCATAGTGTTGTACTAGGCTCAGTAAATCATTACGAATTTTTCCGTATAATTGAATACAGTTGATTGAGGGCAGTGACGGGTCGCCATTTCTTGCTTGTATCCAGTCGGAAGTTGTTCTTTGGGGATCACAATCGACCATTAAGACAATTGCTTTTTTATTTGAGGCGAAATATACCGCTAAATTTTGAGCCAAACAGCTTTTGCCGCTTCCTCCTTTTTCACCACCTACTAATATCATCATGCTTCGTACCGTCCTTTACCACTATATAATTAACATCTTACAGTGATAATTGTAGTTTACTTTCAAAAAATTGCTCTATCAAAAAAGTTAAAGTGTCTGCATTTACTAATCGTCTTTATCCAGGATTAAAGCTATTTCAAACCATCCATTCGGCTGTTTTATGCTTCTCAGAACTTTACCATAAAGCTTTTGATTACTGGCATGCGCTGATTTAAAGACTACTATTACTGCCGCATTAACGGGTAAGGCTTGATCACAATCTAATTTCAATCCACCACGAGAAAAGTCTAAACAAGCAATTTTTTTATTATGCTTTTGACCCTTGTCGTCAGTCCAAACAATATCTACTAATTCTTTTTCCATGTCTAAACGAAACGATTTTCGACGTTCAATTCCTTCCTTACTACTATCAGTCATCGGGTGTTCCTTCTTTTCTTATTTTTTAAAGCCTTACCTTTAAAAGTAATTGCTTTTCAGCTTTTTAGCAAATTATCTACGATTACTCCTCTAAATTAGGGCATTTCATTATGTTCTGCAAAAGAGTAGCACTGGTTTCCCGCAACAATAATATGGTCTAATACCCTGACATCAATCAATTGTAACGCTTGTATTAATTTCTGCGTTATTTGTTTATCGGCAATACTTGCCTCTGCTACACCCGATGGGTGGTTGTGCGTTAATATTACCGCTGCCGCGTGATGCTTTAGTGCTTGTTCCACGACAACTCGAGGATAAACTGCTGCCGCATCAAGAGTGCCAAAAAATAACCGTTCAAATGTTAGCACTCTATGCTGATTGTCTAAGAAGAGCACAGCAAATATTTCTCGACTCTCTAATCGTAATTGACTCCGCAAAAAATCGCGTGTGGCTTGCGATGAGGTCAAAGAACAATCTGTCTCTTTTATTTTCTCAGCTAAATATCGTTTAGACATCTCTAAGCAAGCTTGCAGCTGTACATACTTTGCAGTACCAAGCCCGTGTCTTGCACAAAAGTCTTCCTGACTTGCCGAAAAGATAGCAGCAAGACTACCGAAACTACCCAATAATTGACGAGACAGATCGACTACGTTACAGCCCTTAACTCCCGTTCGTAAAAAAATGGCTAACAGCTCCGCATCACTCAAGCTTGATGATCCTAAATGTATCAATTTCTCTCTTGGCCTTTCCAACTCTGGCCAATCTTTCAAGGTATTCTGCTTCAATGGAACTTCATTTATTGATGGTTCCTTTAACGACATCCCATTTGATGATGATTTTTTTAACATAAGTGCATCCTTGCTTTAATTATTTCGTATTTATCAAAAAATTCTTTTGATATAACTAGCTGCTTATTTATCATCGCCTCTTTCTAAATAATGACAATAAATGTTATCTTATCTTCCTTATTGTTTACTTTTAGATTAGCAGGTTATGCAAATTCTTCAGGACAAAAAAATATTACTCGGTATTTCAGGTGGTATTGCTGCTTACAAAACACCAGAATTAGTGCGTCGACTAAAAGAACACGGTGCAGATGTGCGCGTGGTTATGACTGCTGGCGCTAAAGCTTTTATTACTCCTTTAACGCTTCAAGCCGTTTCAGGTAACCATGTTTCAGACAGCTTATTAGATAGCAATGCTGAACTTGCAATGGGCCATATTGAATTAGCTAAATGGGCTGATTTAATAATTATAGCCCCTGCTACGGCAGATGTTATTGCACGTATAACGGCAGGCATGGCTAATGATTTATTATCTACATTGTGTCTAGCTACAAGTGCTCCTATTGCAATTGCACCCGCGATGAATCAACAGATGTGGCATGCAAAACCAACACAAGCTAATATCGAAAAATTAGCATCGTGGGGATTTCATATCTGGGGCCCTGGCGCTGGTGAACAAGCCTGCGGTGATGTAGGTTTAGGCAGAATGTTAGAAGTGAATGAATTGGTTACGCTTAGTAGTGATTTTTTTGCCGACAAATACTTGCAAGGTCAACATTGGGTGATTACTGCAGGCCCAACACGTGAAGCGATAGACCCTGTTCGTTATATATCTAACCATAGCTCTGGTAAAATGGGCTATGCAATTGCCCATGCAGCAATACGTGCCGGAGCTAAAGTTACGCTGATTTCTGGTCCGGTAAATATAACGGCCCCTATTGGCTGTCAACTTATTCAAGTTATTAGTGCAGAACAAATGCACCAGCAAGCGCTAACGTACGTTACACAAGCAACTACTTTTGTCGCTTGTGCTGCCGTGGCTGATTACCGGGTTGCCGATATTGCTAATGAGAAGATCAAAAAAGATAATGATCATATGCAACTTTCTCTCATCAAAAACCATGATATTGTTGCAGATGTTGCACAATTAGAAGATAAGCCTTTTATCGTCGGTTTTGCGGCAGAAACGCAAAACGTTGAACACTATGCTCGTGGTAAGTTAATGCGTAAAAACTTAGACTTAATAGCCGCAAATGATGTCGCTAAAGCAGGTCAAGGCTTTAACAGTGACGATAATGCGTTAACCCTCTATAGTGCCATTGATAAAATTGAAATCCCACTAGCGAGTAAAAAGATGGTGGCTAAACAGTTAGTCTCATTAATCAATCAATATTATTTATCAAAAAATACTAAGAAATAAGACCATTAAAATCACCTTTAAAATGAGGTGAGATTCATTAATAATAAATGAGTTACTTAATTGGTATAACTTAACAGACAGAACAAAAGAGAATATTTTTATATGGTCGCCTTACAAAGTAAAACCCAGAAGCCTAATCGTAAACATCAAATATTAGAATGTTTAGCGTTAATGTTACAAAACTGCCCTGGACAGCGAATTACTACAGCAAAACTTGCAGCTGAAGTTGGTTTTTCAGAAGCGGCTTTATACCGCCATTTCCCATCAAAAGCGCGCATGTTCGAAGGCTTAATCGACTTTATTGAAGAATCTATATTTTCTCGTATCAATTTAATTTTAGCCGACCATAAGGAAACCCTAGTACGTTGCCATCACATATTACATGTTTTACTGGTATTTGCTGAACGCAACCCTGGTATGTGTCGAATATTAGCAGGTGATGCTTTAATGGGCGAAAACGAACGATTACGCGACAGAGTCAATCAGTTTTTTGAAAAATTAGAATCTCAATTTAAACAAGTTTTGCGCGAACGTAAACTTCGTGAAGGTAAAACATTTACCATTAGTGAAGCCGCTTTAGCTAGCCTACTTGTCGCTTTTGCAGAAGGTAAGATGAGTAAATATGTTCGCTCTGGTTACAGCAAGAAACCAAGTAGTGACTTTACTGAACAATGGCAATTTTTAATGGATAATAAGTAATAATTTACGTTCAAAAAAACCCAAAAAAATCCTGCCTCCTTTACTGTAAGTAGTAAATAACGACCACTTACAGTAAATCCCCTCCCATTATCGAGGAAGCTATGAGTAATATCTCACAATTAGAGCCTGCCAACTTATGGCAACTATTCGAAAAAATTTGCAGTATTCCTCATCCTTCTAAACATGAACAAAAGATATCGTTATGGATCCAAGAGTGGGCTAAAGAACTTGGTTTAGCAATTAAAGAGGATGCTGTTGGTAACCTATTTATTAAAAAACCCGCAACAGCAGGCATGGAAGATCGTAAGGGCGTCATTTTACAGGCACATATGGATATGGTGCCTCAAAAAAATAGCGATATTAAACATGATTTTCTAACTGATGCAATTAAACCTTATATTATTGATTCTGACGGTAGTAGTTCAAGTAAATGGGTAACAGCAGACGGAACTACATTAGGTGCAGATAATGGCGTTGGATTAGCTTCAGCTCTAGCCATCTTAGCCAGTGAGGATATTGAACACGGCCCATTAGAAGTATTAATCACTATTGATGAAGAGGCAGGAATGACCGGCGCTTTTGGATTAGAAGCTGGCTGGCTCGATGGTGATATTTTAATAAACACCGACTCAGAACAAGAAGGCGAAGTTTACATGGGTTGTGCGGGTGGCATTGATGGTAATGCTAATTTCCAATTAATTTTTGAAGATGTCCCTAGTAATTATCAAACATTTAATTTATCGATCTCCGGCTTAAAAGGTGGCCACTCTGGTGTTGATATTCATACAGGACGTGCAAACGCCAACAAGTTATTAGTCAGGTTTTTATTAAATGCCAGCGTTGATTTTGGTATAAGCCTAACTGAACTGAATGGGGGCAGTTTACGTAATGCTATTCCTAGAGAAGCTAACGCAAGTTTTGTTGTTGCCAAAACTAAAATTGATGCACTCAAACTTGCTTTAGATAATTATCTAACAACGATTCGCGCTAACCTTAGTACAATTGAAACTGATATCAGTATGCTATTAATTTCAACTGAAGATTTTGATCACTGTTGGACAAAATCTACGCAAGCAGCAGTTTTACGTACGTTAAATGCATGCCCTAATGGCGTAGTTAGAATGAGTGATGAAGTTGCAGGCATTGTTGAAACCTCCCTAAACTTAGGTGTTATTCAGACACGGGGTAATAAACTTAATGCCATGGTATTGATACGTAGCTTACATGATGATGGCCGATTAGAAACTCAACGAACTGTACAATCGGTGTTTGAACTTGCTGGTATTAACGTTGTTTTCTCAGGCGCTTACCCTGGTTGGAAGCCTAATAATGACTCTGGCATCATGAAAATTGTTAAAGAGTCTTATCAAAAGCTCTTCAATAAAGTGCCTGCAGTAATGGTGATTCACGCGGGTTTAGAATGCGGTTTATTCAAAACTCCCTATCCGCATTGGGACATGGTGTCTATTGGGCCAACGATTAAGTTTCCACACTCACCTGACGAAAAAATAGAAATCGACTCGGTGAAACTATATTGGCAATTATTAGTTGCCGTTTTAGCTATCATTCCAAATAAGAATAAAAAATAATAATAAAAAACTGAATCCTTAAACCATTCAGTTTTTTATATTGATACAACTACATTATTTCTGCCTGAATCCTTCGCTTTGTATAACCCTTCATCGGCTAATTCATAAGCATTTTCTGCAGTAATATTTTGCTTCGAATTCATTAATAATAAACCTGCTGAAATTGTTATCTGCTTTTCTAACTCGCAATATTTGTCCAAACTCTCAACTGCAGCCCTAATATTTTCAATTATTTTCACTGCCGCTTGTTCATTTTTAGCTTGATATAATAAGGCAAATTCTTCTCCGCCTACACGAAAAACTGCATCATTGGCTCGCTTCATTTGAACTTTTAATAAATTCGCTAGGGCAATTAAAGCAACATCTCCTGCTGGGTGACCAAAAGTGTCGTTATAGCTTTTAAAATGATCAATATCGATAATGACTAGCGCTAAGACTCCATCACTCCTATTAGCACTGCTCATTTGTTGTGGTAATACTTCATCAAAATGGCGACGATTAAAAAGCCCTGTTAAGGCATCTGTTCTCGTTAATGTTTCCAGTTGAATTTTTGCAGTAATTAGTTTTTTAAATGTTCTCGAAATGAGCATCTCAGCCAAGTAAGCAAAAAAGAGTGTAAAGCAAGAAACCATAGTAAAACGGACAAACTCCATAATACTGACTGTGCTACTAGTAAATGAAAATAATAACATGAGCAACAAAATTAAAAAGCCAATACAAATGCGTAAGCCTACTTTGTGACCATGGAGGGGCATAACAAGAAATATATAGAGGAAGACCCAAATAGGCGTATATTCTGTACCGTGATTAAAGTAAACCCCGATTAAAATACCTAATGCCATAAAGTGCAATACAAACTGTGCGCTGTATTTTCTTTGTTTAGCGGGTAACAAGAACAACAAGACTGACATAGTAATTAGTAAACTAAGGTTTACATAAAAAATAGTAGTATTACTATAAATAAAATTACCGAGCATCAAAACGGTGAGGATTATAAAAGATGTTAACAGAATAAATTTACTGGTAATATTTCTTCGATACGCATTACTATCGATGTTTTCATCTAATTCTAAATAAGTTTTAAACCATTTTTTCATTAACGAGAATCCATTTCCCTATGTAAACAATTACTCACCTTACCATATAAAAGCAGGATAACTGTCCTTTTGTGCTATAAATAACGACTAATATAGGTCTAAATGTTAATACGAAGTATTCCAATTTTATTCCTTTTAAAAACAATAAGAACTATTCATAACTATTGATAACTAACCTTTGTTATTAAAATTATTTCCGTTAGAATGAGGAATCATCATTAAGGGAATTTGTTATGATTCAGCCAGAAAAAATAATAATAGCTGACGATCATCCTCTATTTAGGCAGGCCTTATTAGGGACATTAAAAGCGAAGTTAACCTATACAAAATGGGTTGAAGCGCAAACTATTGAAGAGCTAGAACAACAACTTACTAACAATCACGATAGTGACTTGCTGTTACTGGATTTAAATATCCCTGGCGCTCATGGTTTCAATACATTGATCCATGTTCGTAACCACTTTCCACAAATTCCTGTAGTGATAGTAACTGCTCATGAAGATCATAGTACTATCAATAAAGCGATGTCTTATGGTGCCGCTGGTTTTGTGCCAAAATCTACACCTGTTGATGATATTTATTCAGCTATAGTTGCTGTATTGTCAGGAAATATATGGCTACCCGCCTCTTTTGAGCAAAAGCAAAGAGACAATAAAGATGGTGATATTGCAGACCGTGTAGCTAGTTTAACTCAACAACAATATCGTATATTAATGATGTTTGCTCAAGGCATGTTAAATAAGCAAATTGCTTATGATTTAAATGTATCCGAGGCAACAATTAAAGCACATGCAACGGCTATTTTTAGAAAACTCGATGTTCGTAATAGAACGCAAGCCGTCATCGCTATCGCTCAATTAGACTTATCGGAAGCAGGGTTTCAAAAAAGTTAATAAAATTAAGCTTTTATTTCCATGCAAGACTTTGTAAATACACATAAATAAAAAAGCACATCTCTGACGTGCTTTTTTATTCATATTAATTTTTGTTAGTGCTGTAAATTAACGCTGCAGGCTAACTTAATTGCTTAAATAAACGCAAATGCATCGGCATACATGTGTTCTAGTAATGCACCTCGCTCAACCAAATCAGTACGAATTGCGCCAACCATATCAAAGCGCCCCGCCAAATAAATATCATAAGATTTAAAACTTGCAATATCATGCATAGCTACTTGATGAACTAAACCAGTTCGACCTTCCCACGGTGTTAATGCATTGGAATCAATATTTTCAATGACTGGGATGAAAGTGGCATGAGGAAGTGTTGCAATAGTTGCTATTGTTTTTTCAAGCTCATAAACGGCATTTTCTTCACGTAGCCCCCAATAAACAACTATTGGGCGTTGTGATTTATTCTCAGCTAAATACTCAAACATCGATTTAATGTAAGAAAAACCAGTGCCACCAGCAAGTAACAATAAAGGACGATCACTTGCTGTTCGTAATTCTGCATTACCTAAAGGTATTTCAACAGTAATTGAATCGCCACTTTCTTGGCTCGCTTTAATACGCTCAATTACTTGCATAGGATAACTGTCGGCAACAAAAGCGCCTATTTGTAATTCAATCAAATCACTATTCGGTGAACTCGCAATTGAAAATGGACGTTTATCTTCTTCGCTCATCACAAAATTCAAATATTGACCTGCAATAAAGTCAATTTTTTCACTCGGTTTTAACAATACTTTATACACATGTGACGTTAATGCTGTTAACGACTCTATTTGACAACTAATTGTCTTCATTCTTTAAACCTTTCTTTTACTTTATTGGTGATTTCTTCTAAGAAGCTTATTTAAAGAGGCCTCTTTTAAGAAAAAACGACTGTCATTAGAAAACTTGAATTCAAGTAATAAGATGCATTACTTACGACGCTAAGCTTGTTTACTCAGTATAGTCCGTAATGTTATATAATATTTAGTTCATCCCAAAGTTCATCAACTTGGTCTTTTATTTCCTGTGTCATCTCTATGGGCTCTCCCCATTCACGATTTGTTTCACCCGGCCACTTATTAGTGGCATCCATACCCATTTTAGAGCCTAAACCTGAAACCGGTGAGGCAAAATCAAGATAATCGATTGGGGTATTTTCTATCAAAACAGTATCACGGCTTGGATCCATCCGTGTGGTCATTGCCCAAATAACATCTTCCCAATTTCTCGCGTCAATATCATCATCACAAACAATAACAAACTTGGTGTACATAAATTGTCGTAAGAATGACCAAACGCCCATCATCACGCGCTTAGCATGACCCGCATATTGTTTTTTAATCGTGACAACTGCAAGACGATACGAGCAACCTTCCGGCGGTAAATAAAAGTCCTGAATTTCAGGGAATTGTTTCTGTAAAATAGGAACAAACACTTCGTTTAGCGCAACCCCCAGTATTGCAGGTTCGTCAGGCGGTCTACCTGTATAAGTACTGTGGTAGATAGCGTCTTTACGCATGGTGATATGGGTAACTGTCATTACAGGAAAATCATCTACTTCGTTGTAATAACCAGTATGATCACCATAAGGACCTTCAGGCGCTGTCTCTTGGGGATCTAAATAACCCTCTAATATAATCTCTGCGGTGGCGGGTACTTCTAAGTCGTTACTAATTGATTTAGCGACTTCAGTTTTGGCGCCACGTAACAATCCGGCAAAAGCATATTCAGATAATGTATCTGGCACAGGAGTTACTGCACCTAGAATAGTCGCAGGATCGGCACCTAATGCAACGGATACAGGGTACTTTTCACCAGGATTTTCTTTTTGAAATTCTTGAAAATCAAGCGCACCACCACGGTGTGATAACCAACGCATTATTATTTTATTTTTACTGAGTACTTGTTGACGATATATACCAAGATTTTGACGTTCTTTATGTGGTCCTTTAGTGATGGTTAGTCCCCAAGTAATGAGCGGGGCAACATCTCCAGGCCAACAAGTTTGTACCGGTAATTTAGTTAAATCTACATCATCACCAGTAAGTACTATCTGTTGACATACGGGCTTTTTGATAACTTTTACCGGCATGTTCAATACTTGTTTATAAACAGGTATTTTACCTAGAGCATCACGGAAACCTTTAGGGGGCTCCGGTTCTTTTAGCATAGCCAATAACTTACCAACATCACGTAAGGCACCAACATTTTCTTGACCCATGGCCAAGGCAACTCTATCAGGCGTACCAAAAAGGTTAGTCAGTACTGGCATACTGTATGGTTCGCCATCTTCATTGACCGCATTTTCAAAAAGTAATGCAGGTCCTTTTGCCCTTAGCGTTCGGTCACTGATTTCAGTCATCGCTAAGTGAGTAGATATAGGTTGAGTAATACGCTTAAGTTGGCCTATTTTTTCAAGCTGGCTGATAAAATCTCTTAAATCACTATATTTCATAATAAGTTACCGGAGGGTATTGATTAGTATATTAAATAAAAAAACCAGCCGCGTGGGCTGGTTTTCATCAATGATGATTAACTATTTATAAAACGCTCAATTAATGTCGCGTTTATTTTCGCTTCATTGAATCAAAAAATTCATCATTGGTTTTGGTCATTGCAAGTTTGTCGATCAAAAACTCAATGGCGCCAACTTCATCCATTTCATGAACAACCTTACGCAGAACCCACATTTTTTGTAATTCATCAGGCTTAGTAATAAGCTCTTCACGACGCGTACCACTACGGTTAATATTAATTGCCGGGAAAACACGTTTTTCAGAAATTTTACGTGACAGGTGTAATTCCATATTACCTGTGCCTTTAAATTCTTCGTAGATAACTTCATCCATTTTAGAACCAGTTTCTACTAACGCAGTGGCGATAATAGTTAAGCTACCACCTTCTTCAATTTTACGCGCCGCACCAAAGAAACGTTTTGGACGATGTAAAGCATTCGCATCAACACCACCCGATAGAATTTTACCTGACGAAGGAATTACCGTGTTATAAGCACGTGCTAAACGAGTAATTGAATCTAATAAAATAATAACGTCTTTTTTGTGCTCAACTAAGCGTTTGGCTTTTTCAATTACCATGTCAGCTACTTGTACATGACGACTTGCTGGTTCATCAAATGTTGAAGCAATTACTTCACCTTTAACAAGGCGTTGCATTTCTGTTACTTCTTCCGGACGTTCATCAATCAACAATACCATTAATTCAGCATCCGGATGATTATGTGCGATACTCTGGGCAATGTTTTGTAGTAATAATGTTTTACCTGCTTTTGGCGGAGCAACAATTAAACCACGTTGTCCTTTACCAATGGGTGACGCTAAATCAATAACACGCGCGGTAATATCTTCGGTAGAACCATTACCACGCTCCATGATCATTCGACCATTCGGATGAATTGGTGTTAAATTTTCAAATAGTATCTTATTACGTGTATTTTCAGGACGGTCAAAGTTAACTTCGGTAACTTTTAATAGGGCAAAGTAACGCTCACCTTTTTTCGGTGAACGAATTTTACCTTGTATGGTATCGCCCGTTCGCATACTAAAACGGCGAATTTGGCTTGGTGATACATAAATATCATCTGGCCCTGCTAAGTATGACGAGTCTGCTGAGCGTAAGAACCCAAACCCATCTTGTAAAATCTCTAAAACACCGCCGCCGAAAATATCATTATCGCCTTCAGCATGTGCTTTTAAAATAGCAAAAATTATGTCTTGTTTACGTGTTCTAGCAAGGTTTTCAAGCTTCATTGTTGCAGCAAGTTCAACCAATTCATTAATGGATTTTTCTTTTAATTCGGTAAGATTCATAGGGGGTTTCTTAAACTATTTTAAGTGATAGTGTCTTTGGGAATTACAGACACGAGTGTGTTTTCAATGTTGTTTATGTTTTTACAAAAAACGAGAATAGAGATAAAGCGATGTTATTTTGTACTCAGGAGGTAAATTTAGCACTAATTCTTGATTAGGTAAAGGCAGAATGAAAATGTAAGTAAATATTTTATCTGCTTAAAACAATAAAGCCTGATCACTAAGGTCTCAGTTATCAGGCTTTTTATTTTATATTTACAAGTTTTTATCAATAAACTCTTTCAATTGAGTTTTCGATAGTGCACCCACTTTAGTGTCAGCAATTTCACCATCTTTAAAAAGTAATAATGTTGGAATACCACGCACACCATATTTAGGCGGTGTCGCTGAGTTATCGTCTATGTTTAATTTACCAACAGTTACTTTGCCTTCGTATTCGTTAGCAATGTCATCAAGTACTGGGGCAATCATTTTACATGGACCACACCATTCAGCCCAAAAATCAACTAATACTAAACCTGATGCTTTTAATACATCTGCTTCGAAACTATCATCAGTTAGCTGAACAATTTTATCGCTCATTCTATTCTCCGTTTGTTATGGCTAAAACGCCTTTAAGGTAATTATACCGTGATTTAATACTTTTCCAATACTGTTTTAAGTAACAATTCGTATTACTTATATCGCTTGAATGAATTATTTGTTTATTAAGCAACTATTTGGCAAACATTAATGTTAAGCTAGCGCCATGAAAAAAACACACTTAACTGAAACTAAATTCGCTGACCTAAATCTTGCTCCGCAAGTAGTCACTGGATTAGAAGCCATGGGCTTCGATTACTGTACGTCTATTCAGGCGCAATCCTTACCTGTTCTTTTGCAAGGCACTGACATAGCTGGCCAAGCACAAACAGGTGAAGGTAAAACCATTGCCTTTTTAGCCGCTACTTTCCATCATTTGCTTCAAAAAGAAGCGCCTACTCATAATCAGCCTCGTGCTTTGATTATGGCACCTACTCGTGAGCTAGCAATTCAAATTGCTCGTGACGCAGAAGAAATGGCAAAAAGCACCGGACTTCGCCTTGGTGTAGTTTATGGGGGCGAAGGTTATGAAAGTCAACGCTTAGTACTTGAGTCAGGTGTTGATATTCTAATTGGTACTTGTGGTCGATTAATTGATTACATGAAACAAGGTATTTACAACCTTAATAACATCGAAGTTATTGTACTTGATGAAGCCGATAGAATGTTTGATTTAGGCTTTATTAAAGATATTCGTTATATGTTTGATAAAATGCCTCCAGCGAAAGAACGTTTGAGTATGCTGTTTTCAGCAACCTTATCATTCCGTGTAAAAGAACTTGCCTTTGATCACATGAACGAACCAACTAGCGTAGAAGTAGCGCCAGGGCAAAAAACGAACATCCGTATTAGTGAAGAACTTTTTTATCCTTCAAACGAAGATAAAATGACTTTACTACAAACGTTAATTGAAGAAGATTGGCCAGAAAAAGCGATTGTTTTCGCAAACACTAAACACGTTTGTGAAAAGGTTTTTGATCACCTAAATGCCGATGGTATTCGTGTTGGTTTATTAACTGGTGATGTACCACAGAAAAAACGTTTAAAAATATTAGAGCAATTTACTGAAGGTACTGTAGATATTTTAGTAGCAACCGATGTTGCTGCACGTGGTTTACATATTCCTAGCGTAACGCATGTTTTTAACTATGATTTACCTGACGATTGTCAAGATTATGTACACCGTATAGGCCGTACAGGTCGTGCCGGCGAAACAGGTCATGCCATTAGTTTAGCTTGTGAACAATATGTTTTTAATTTACCAGAAATTGAAACATATATTGAACATGAACTACCGGTAACAAAATATGACCATGATGCTTTGTTAACTGATCTACCAAGACCTAAACCTCGTCAACGTCGTCCTAGACCAAATACTTCTAGATCAGGCAACAGACAAGGCGGACGCCCAAATTCTCGTCCACAAGGTAACCGCAGTGGTAATAGCCATAGCGGAAACCGCAGTTAACTAGCGAGTACCCTGGATATATAGCACATTGAGTGACCTATTGAGCCAAAATAAAGCCACACTCGAAAAAAGAGAAATGGCAATACCACAGTATGATGAGAGTCATTATGCTGTGGTTGATTTAGGCTCCAATAGTTTTCACCTTCTTATTACCCAATTAGTCACCTCCCAATCGGGTAAATCTATAAGAACAGTCAATAAAGTTAAGCAAAAAGTTCGCTTAGCTGCAGGTTTAGATAATAATAATTTTCTTACCGATGAAGCCATAAAACGTGGCCTTGATTGTCTTAAAATTTTCTCTCAACACCTTACTAGTATCCCCGTAGATAACACCATTATTGTTGCCACTGCAGCATTACGGATTGCGGCTAATAATCAGAAATTCTTTGATGCAGCCAAACTAATTTTACCCAAAAAGATAAAATTATTGAGCGGGGAGCAAGAAGCTAAAACAATTTATGCCGGTGTTGCCCATACCTCAAAATGTGAACATTTATCAGCAAAGCAACTCGTTATTGATATTGGCGGGGCGAGTACTGAAATTATCGTTGGCTCAGGCTGTACTTCAAAAAAAGTAGTCAGTTTAAATATTGGCTGCGTTAGCCTTCTTGAAAAGTATTTTACTGATGGCCTATTAACAAAAGAAGGCTTTAGTCGATGTATAGCCGATGCTACAGAGGTTATTAACACAGTTAAAGCGGAATTTATACAACTTGGTTGGCAGTCCGCTATTGGTAGCTCTGGCACTATACAAGCCATGGCAGAAATACTTACTCAGCGTAAACAACCTCCTATTATCACGTTGGAGTTTTTAAATGAAATTCAACAAACGCTGATACATTGCAAAACTATAGATAATATTGAAATAGCAGGGTTAAGGGCCGACCGCAAAGCAGTATTAGCCAGCGGTTTAAGTATTTTGATAGCTTTGTTTGTGTGTCTTAATATTGAAGAGTTATGCCTTTCAAGTGGTGCGCTTCGAGAAGGTTTGTTATTCGAATTAGTCCCAGACGCTAAGATTGTCTAAACATATCCCCATGTAATCATTCTCTACTTTATTTAGTGACCTTTATTACCTTTGATTTTGTTATTAAGTAAGCCTCTAAAATACCAAATAGCTACTGGTACTTCTAGTACACTGTAACTTAACAGTGTGAACCAGAACCAATTAAGTTCAAAGGTTAAGAAATAAAAATCAGTACCAGCCCCCCAATATTTACTTGCTACAATAAGAATAGCTAATCCTGAAGCGACACTATCAAATAATGCCACTTTATTAAGATTTTTACCTGCTAATTTCGGATAGACAGAGAGATAAGCAATGACAATAATAACTGTATTTAAAAATAAGATACTTACTTCAGCTGACATCCTTGTTCCCCCCTTCCAATAATAAAGAAATCATTATGCGTCTTCTTTTAACCAACGAGCTACTTGTTTAGCAAAATACGTTAGTATTCCATCAGCACCTGCACGTTTGAATGCAAGTAAACCTTCCATCACACAAGGTTTCTCAGCTAACCAACCATTTTGTATGGCTGCCATATGCATGGCATATTCACCACTTACTTGATAAGCATAAGTAGGCACTTGAAAGGTGTCTTTTACCCTACGGACTATATCTAAATAAGGCATACCGGGTTTAACCATTACCATATCAGCACCTTCAGCAATATCTTGTGCGACTTCATGCAGTGCTTCATTGCTATTGGCAGGATCCATTTGATAGGTATGCTTATTGCCACCTTTAATATTACCTGATGAACCAACCGCATCTCGGAATGGCCCATAATAATTAGACGCATACTTTGCTGAATAAGCTAATATTTTAGTGTTCACAAAACCACTTTCTTCTAACCCTTCTCTAATAGCGCCAACACGTCCATCCATCATATCTGATGGTGCTACAATATCTGCCCCTGCTTCAGCGTGAGATAAGGCCTGTTTTACTAAAATGTCTTTAGTAACATCATTAACAACATAACCTATTTTACCTGCTTTGTTAGCATCACTCTCACTTAAAATTCCGTCTTGACCATGTGTAGTAAACGGGTCAAGGGCAACGTCAGTGATCACAGCAAGCTGTGGGAAGTTAGCTTTAAGTGCACGTACTGTTCGTTGTGCTAAGCCTTCTGGATTATAAGCTTCCTCAGCCATGAGTGATTTTTTATCACTGGGCGTAACGGGGAAAATAGCGATCGCGGGAATACCTAAATCAACTAGTTCTTGTGCCTCGATTAATAAAAGATCAATACTTTTACGTTCGACACCCGGCATTGAAGCGATTACTTCACATTGATTTTCACCTTCAAGTACAAAAACAGGGTATATAAGATCATTTACCGTTAGCTGTGACTCAGCCATAAGACGGCGAGTATGATCATCGGCGCGCATTCGACGCAGTCGACGAGCAGGGTATTGGCCAAAAGCCGAATTACCATTGTGGTACATAAGTATTCCTAATAACTAGTCTTGGAAAATATGTTTATTCTGTGAAAACATATTGTTGGGTTTGATTACGACCATTGTGCTTGGCTTGGTATAAAGCTTTGTCTGCGAGAGAAAATATTTCCTCAGGCCCAATATCAGTCTGTTGCTGATAAGTACAGATACCTGAACTAATAGTTATCGGTATTTCAATATCTTGAAATTGAAAAGCTTGTTCACTTATCCCTTCTCGTAATTTCTCTGCCATGAGTAATGCGCCACCAGCATCTGTATTAGGTAAAATTAAACAAAATTCTTCACCACCATAACGAAATGCTTTATCAGTACTTCGTTTTAAACTATTTTTGATATGCTTTGCCAGCCAAATTAAGCACTGATCTCCGGCAAGATGACCATAATTGTCATTAACGGCTTTAAAATGATCGATATCAATGACCACTAAACTTAAAGCCGTAAGATTTCGGCGGCTTCGGCGATATTCAGCTAATATTTTTTGATCATAGAAACGGCGGTTATGTAAGCCCGTAAGTTCATCTAGTACATTTTTACGTTCAAGTTCCTGGTTCGCACTTTCTAACTCTTGTAAGGCTATATTTAATTCGATAGTACGCTCTTGCACTCTATCCTCTAATAAGTCTTGGCTGTCTTGTTGTTCTTCAGCCAGAGTTTGCATGGTTTGTTCCGCAATTTTAGTAGAACGTTTGGCTGATCTAAGTTTTTGCAGCATTTTTTGGTATTTGCCACGATAATGTCGATTTAAATACAAGAAGATAAAGAGAGTAATGAAAACGCCCAAGAAAAATCCCGAGCCAAAACCCAGTAGTCCTGAGGTTTGTTCGGTCATTGCCATAGCCGCAGGTGTAAAACTCATCAACAAAGATGCAGAACCTACTATTTTAAACAAAACCAATAATTTCATTTAGAGTAATTCTTTTATGGATGTTAAATTAAATACTGTTTGAGCATTCAGACTAGTTTGCCTCGCTATCTCTTTTTGGTCAAGACCTGTAATTTGGGAAATTTCTCTGACTATATAATGCAAATAACTAGGTTCGTTACGACTACTCTTAGGTTTTGGGCGTATTGTTCTAGGTGTTAGGTAAGGTGCGTCCGTTTCAATCAGTAATCGATTTAATGGTACTAAACTAATAATATCTCGTAACATTTGACCACGACGTTCGTCACAAAGCCAACCGGTAATGCCAATATACATATCGGCTGCCAAACACTGTTTCAATTCACTCTCTGTTCCGGTAAAGCAATGGGATACCATTGCAGGAACTTTACTTATATAGGGAGATAACGTTTCAAACCAAGGTTCAAAGGCGTCTCTTTGATGCAAAAATAAAGGCATACATAGCTTTTCAGCTAAAGAGACTTGTTCGCTGAAAATTTGTTGTTGTTTGGCTGGCTCTGAAAAATTTCGATTAAAATCTAAGCCACACTCTCCTATAGCTTTAACTTGATCATAGCTTGCTAGTTCTTGGATTTGGTCTAGGTAATCTTTACTGACATTGTCTGCATCATGGGGGTGAACTCCTGCAGTACAATAAAGGTAATCTGGAATAGTCGTTTTATACTGTTGGCATAAAGCTAATGCCTTTTTGCTTTCTTCAACGCTGGTACCCGTAATGAGCAAACCACTAAGGTTAGCAATTTGTGCACGTTGAATAACATCATCACGATCTTTATCAAAACGTTTATTGGTTAAGTTAACGCCTATATCTATCAAGTAAGCATCCTTTTAAAAACCTGATTTATAAAAAGTTTTATATTCAAAACTACATTTTTTATAACAGTGCTACGCTGTAATCCACTGAAAAATATAACAATAGCTATTTCGCGCTATCGAAGTCTTTTTACCTGTATCCGTTTGTTAGTATTTTCTTTTTGTAAATAAATGGCACTGAATGCACCTTTTGTTAAAACTACTCGCTGACCAACTTTTAAGTTTAGTGTAATACCATCCTTTTGCTGCCATTTTTGTTCATTACCAAAAGTTATGTTCCATTTACCGTAGAGGTTTTTACTGAGTTCGCTA
>Ga0308011_10000398_pt1 | contig 23235 bp, 22 predicted proteins | sample Neamet177_FD_203144 | JGI IMG/M metagenome (GOLD analysis project Ga0308011, IMG submission 203144) | Marine microbial communities from water near the shore, Antarctic Ocean - #177 | ecosystem: Environmental > Aquatic > Marine > Unclassified | place: Southern Ocean | collected 2014-07-25 | reverse complement strand
CGGTCCATGGGGGGGAGCTTCAACCGCTTTAGATCTGGCAGAATTGCTGGGGATGGAAAGCGGCAGGATGCGTCAGGCAATCGAATTGCTCGACCAGCAAACAGCTGGGCCAACGCTTGACCCCGACCAGATGAATCTTGTCGCAATCAGCACAGAAGATACACACAGGTACCGTTCAACAACGGCCGATGTGGATGAGCGAGTCGACGTCCGCGTGTTTGAACTTCGCAGTTTGCTGAGCACATCAGCCGATGGGACCCGTGTCGGCGAAGTTCTTTGTGTTGCAAAAGCACTCCCCGGTGGGGAATTGCAGATGTTGATCGTTGTCCGCCCCATTCTTCATCCTGGTTTGTCTTCAGACCGCTTCGCAGAAGCCTTGGTCATCGAATGGCTCGCGTCCTGAACCTCGCTTGCGCTCTCAACGAGAGTTTAATTTGAACTTTTGATAGATTTAGGGCAACCTAAACTATATGTATGGCACTCTTTTAGGGCGGCCTAAACCGGAAGGTCGTATCATGGAACTAAAAACTCTAAAATCAACACTGCTCGTATGTCTAATTGCCACAGCCGGTCTTGCCGGATGTCTTGGCGGAGATGAAGATGAAACAAAATCCCTCGATTCCGCTGATGGTGGATACGAGTATGCATCGAACGTCGATAACCATCGAATGCTCGTTGAAGACGTCTGTGACATCAAGGCGCTCGCTGAGACCCACGACTGGGCCGCAATCACTGCCATCTACGAAGATGGCGCCCACGCTGAAAAGAGCGATGGTTCTTACCGCACATTGAAGAGTTTCGCTGATGCTGCTGGAAAGAAACACGGTCTCGATACCTACTACGGTACCGAGTCGCCTCTCGACGACTACCTCGTTTCTGCATTGGATGGCACCGGCATGTTCGCTGGCGCCTCTGACTCAGTGCGTGAACAAGCTGTTGAAAAGGGCGTTCAAAACCAAATCATGACTGCTTATGCAATTCATGAACTCAACTCTGCAATCGCCAAGGCACAAGATGGTAACTGGGACGTCAACTCCGGTGCACCTCACGCCTGGGACGAAGGATGGGCTTTCTACCACGGTCTTGATGAATACAAGTCCTGCTCTCCTTACGCTACTGGTGACAAGCGCGCTGGCAACTTCGCTACCGCTAACGCAGACGGAACCGCAGCAGCAAACGCAGCAATCCTCCAAGCTATGGAAGACGGTAAGACCGCCCTTCTCGCTGAAGATCTCGCTGGTGCTACCGCAGCCCGTGATGATGTCGTCAAGAACCTCGTCATCATCTACTCCCAAGCAACCATCCGCTACGCAAGCAAGATGACCACCGACTCCACTGTTGAGAAGGCTCAGACCCATCAAGCAGAAGGTTACTCGTTCTGGCGAGTCATCGAATCGATGGTTGCAACCAACAATGCAGCTGACGCTCGAAACAACATGTGCCACAACCTTGCACTTGGAACAATGTCTGCTGACAACGCTACAACCTGCAGCGATTACACATTCATGGAAAACCACACCATGGCTGACGGGGAAGACATTTGCTACAACATGGTAAGCCACACGACCTCCACAGACGACGACTCCTCTTGCGGAGCTTACTCCTACGAAGTCAACTACACCATGATGGACGGCAACGATATCTGCTACAACATGGTCAGCCACACTGTCTCATCGGACAACGAATCTTCTTGCGGCGCATACGCGTACTACGATTACGAAACCGATGGCAACAGCATGGAATTCACTGGTTGCTACAACTCAATGACCCACGCTGCTGACGCAAACATGTCGCAATCAGAATGTGAAGCATTCAGCTACTACCTGAACTACGGTGCAACAGTCTTCACTGGCTGCTACAACACCGTCACTCACTCCACTGATGCAAACATGTCGCAATCAGAATGTGAAGCATTCAGCTACTACCTGAACTACGGTGCAACAGTCTTCACCGGCTGCTACAACACCGTGACTCACGCAACTGTTGCAGATCAAACCGAGTGTGGATACACGTTCCACGAGAACTACGGCGTCGACGTCATCAACAGCCTCTACAATTTCGACAACACACCAGTTGAAGGAACCCTGTACGAAGCAACCGTCCGCTCTGCACTCCAGCCTACCTGGACTGCATTGGGAATCGACGCAGCCACAGACATCGCAACCCTCGTCTGAGAATGAACCCTCAAACGACAAGCGATGAGACTTTCCAACGGGATTAGTCCCCCTTACCGGAAACCCCGTCGGCGGTACAGCGTGCAAGTGCCTCACCCAGTAACTGCATGCTGTATCGTCGACACTTTTAGGCGATGAGAGAATGATAAAAGCAAAAGCAACACTCCTTGTGGCCCTGATGCTGTGTTCGTTGATCGTCTCAATGGTGTCCGCTGAAGAACCTGAAACATTTACCCTCACGGGGAGGGTGTACGATGTCAATGGAGAGATCGCAGATTCAACCTCGATCAAGGTCGATTCGCTCACCTCTTCGTGGTCTGATACCAATGGGACTTACGTCTTTGAAGGCATCACACCAGGTGTCCACACGGTTCGAGCCTATTTCATGAACAACGGTCACACTGTTGTGTACCGGACCATGAACTTCCAATCCGATATGCAAATCGATTGGTATGAGGGATTGAATTGGATCACGGCAGAGGTCCATGATTCAGCAGACCAACTGGTCGTCAACGACTCTTCTAACACCACCATCCAGCTGATTCAGAACCAGCAAGTGCTTTCACCAAACAACGGGAACGTCGAGTTCGATTTACAACCCATCGGCTCCTATTACACACTGAAATCATTGAACGATGGTGGCGAGCAGGGATCACAATACATCCACTTCAGAATGCAATCCAACACACCGAATCATTTCGTCTTCCAAGACGGAACAAACAGTGTTTATGGTTTCCTTACCGATGTGGACGGCCAACCCCTGACGGCAACCACGGTGAGCAACGGCGAAACTCAAACCGTGACCAACAATGACGGGTTCTTTTTGTTGCAAAACCTACCAGTGGGTTCAACTCAAAACTTGACCTTCATGAAGAGCGATTACGAAGCAATCCCTGCTTCTTCGCACCTCGTAACCTCTGGAGCGGGGTGGCTCAACCTTTCTTCGGTTGTCACATACGTGTTCCCTGGCGCAGCACAATTTGTAAACTCAGAACAAACCATTCCTCTCCAAACCACACTGATCGAATGGATTGCAGGAAACTCGACACAGTCCTATCACTTGTACTTGGATGACGATTTGCTTTACACTGGAATCAACACCTACTACGAATTCACACCCGAATCGCAAGGAAGTTACGATTTTACCCTGATTTCATTCAATGAAAACGGTTCAACCGAGAGCCCTGACGCACTGCTTCTTATCGTCCTCGGCGATGCGATTAACGACGACCTATGGTCGGTTGGTATGTCGTGGGATTACCACGTAGCCTACACTCCAATGAGTGCGGATGGGATGCATAATGTTTCGATCACAGCTTTAGAAAAAGAAACCTTAGTCGATGCTTTCGGCAAGGAGCAAACCGTTTTCAAAACGAGGCATAAAGACGATATGGAACTCGAAGGAGAAAAATCATACCGATGGTACGACACAACCAATCTCCTCCCAATTCGTACATACTGGCGCGACGCTCCCTTCGAATCTTCCTATTTCATGGAAGGCAGCATGGGTTGGAATTTCTCTGCCCCAAACTCCTCAACTCCGACGTCCCTGTTTTCTGATTTGGAAGAATACGACCTTCATTTCAACCGAACCAATGTCATTGGCGTTCCAGGCCACCCCAATGGGTACGATGACACATTCAATCGAGTCACTCGATCGTATGAAGAGATCACAACACCTGCAGGGACCTTCCAGACCACGCACTATTCGATGGTTGATTTGAACGACGGCATTGTCTCATGGGAACTTTGGTACAATGACACAGTGCGTAATTTTGTCAAGAGAATCGATCGGCTTCCTGGCTCCCACTCCGAAAAAGTCGTCTACGAACTCTCATCCTTCGACGTTCCAACAACACCTCAATTTATCACTGAACCGTCAAATGTTTCAACCACCGATTATTCCCTTGAGTGGGCAGAATACCAAGGTGCTGATTCCTATGTTCTCATGATTGATGATTCGGTCATCTATGAAGGCAACCTAACCACCTTCGAAGTGAAAGATCAACTTGATGGCGTCTACACATACAAGATCCTCGCACACATGGCGAACGGTTTCCAAACCGAGGCCACAGAACTTTCAATCAACGTCTTTGAAATCGTCAACCCTCCTGAAGTCACACTGATGGCTTCGACAATCGTTGAAGGGGATTCGCTTTCAATTACTTGGACCAGCGCTGAAGACATCGCTTGGTATTCTCTTCTGGTTCAAAACGAGCAAGGGACTTCCTACGAGGCTTACAACGGAACTTCTTCTTCGTTCGATATGGTTGATTTGGAACCCGGTATCAATCGAATTCGAGTCAGCACCGGCCTCGAGAATGGGAAAATATCTGACTATTCATCATCCGTTTTCATCACGGTTGATGACGCACCTGAGCCGAAAGATACGCAATTGTTAGAAGTTTCATTCACCATCGGATTGGTTATTCTCTTCGGTTGGATCCTTACTTCAGCGGCTCGAAAAGATTGATTACGAGGTTTTTAGCATGGAGAGAAATCGAAACATTGCCATCTTTCAAGCATCCATGTTTGTCTTATTCTCCCTTGGAATCTGGTATGTTTCCTCACTTGATGCGAATGAAGACCTTTCCGAAAGCGCCATCCAAGTCACGGATTCGAATGGGGTTTTACATTCCTATGATTCTCCTCCTGAGCGGGTTGCAATCACCAACACTTATGCCGCCAGCGTCCTTCGTATGCTGGACGTTAATTTGTCAGTCGTCAGTGGTGTTTCAGGCGATTTTTATGACGAGATGATGTGGCCAGAATTTGTCGACACTCCGATGATTCAACAGTCAGCGCATTCTGAAATTGATTTCGAAGCACTTCTCGATGTGAATCCAGATGTTTACATTGTCTTTGCGACAAACGGAATGGTCGACACAAATGCCATTCGTGAGAAATTAGAGCCCGTTGGTATCGATGTTCTCGCCCTTGATTTTTACAAGTATGATGTTCTACGCGATGAGATCAACGTTCTTGCGACGATGTTCAACAAAGAGGAAGAAGCTCAGAAATTGTTCGATGATTTTGATGCCATTGAATCGGAAGTGCAATTGCGAGTTTCAGGACTCAATGAATCTGCACGGCCGAAAATTGTCATGGAACACCACGCTTCTTTGACCCGTGACCCCGTCGTTCTCACCGGGACCTCACAATGGACCGATCTGATTGAAAAAGCAGGCGGCGTCAATGTGTTTCAAGATTTACCAGGGCACACAACCCACGTCGACATGGAGGCAATACTGGATGTCAACCCCGATGTGCTGATGTTTGATGGAATCACGTTTGAAATCGGATACAACAACTATGATGAGTCGGATAAATGCCAGACTCACATGGATTTCATTGCCGACAGGCCAGGATTTGATACCGTTCAAGCAGTTATGGATGAGCGTCTCCTGATTCTATCTGGTGAATTTGCGGGGCCGATGATGATTTTTGGTCTGCCAACACTTGCCAAATACCTGCATCCAGATTTGTTCAGCGATCTGGACACAGAGGCTTACTTGGTTGATTATTTCCAAAATTATCATGACCAGACAAAGGTCGGTAAATTCACTTGCACCTATGATTCGGAGTGAATATTTTGGACGACCTCTCCCTCCAACATATTCGTAAGTCAAAGCAACATACGTTGTTGATTTTGCTGATCAGTTTGGCAACCTTTCTTTTCGCAATTTATTCGATGGGGACAGGTTCGTCCAGCAACCTTGGCTTCTGGACTACGGTGAAGATTATTCTCGGTTTGGATGAAGGAACAGAACTTCAATCTGCAATTATTTGGAAACTTCGCTTCCCTCGGGTGCTGATGGCCATCGTCGGTGGTGCCGCATTAGCCACGGCAGGAGCGTTGATGCAAGGTGCTCTTGGCAACCCACTCGTCTCGCCCCTGACCATGGGCGTGGCGTCCGGCGCTGCTCTGGGCGCGGCCCTTGCCATCGTCGTGGGTTGGTCGTTTGTCGATAATGACCTCGCCATTGTTCTCAACGCCTTTCTCTTTTCACTGCTTGTGGTCTTCATCATTATCCAACTCGGGAAAATGAGATCGATCTCTGCAGAATCCTACATCTTGGTCGGTATTGCCATCACCTTCATTTCAGGAGCAATCGTTTCAACATTGCAATATTTTGCAACAGATGCTCAGTTATCTGCCCTGGCCCATTGGTCCTTTGGAAGTCTGTCTCGTCCGACGCTCGAGAACGCAGTCTATGTTTCAATGAGTTTAGTGATCTTAATGCCAACCGCTCTAAAATGGTCTTGGGACCTCAATGCCTTGTCGATGGGAGGGGATGAATTTGCAATTTCGACCGGTGTCGATCCGGTCTCCACTCGAAAAAATATTCTTATTCTTTCAGCATTGATGACTTCGATCGTGATTGCATTCACTGGACTGATTGGCTTCGTAGGGCTTGCAGCCCCGCACATGAGTAGATTATTCGTCGGGACTGATTTCCGTAAACTGATTCCATGTTCAGCAGTGCTAGGAAGCATGCTCATGCTTTTTGCAGACACCGTTGGCAGAACCTTGTTCGCTCCAATTGTGATTCCAGTCGGCATCATGTTGTCTGTGATTGGCGGTCCATTTTTCCTTTATCTGTTATTGAAAAAGCAAGGGGCGAAGTTATGACTGAACTCCTTTCTGTTGAAGACCTCAACTTTAGCTGGGGTTCAAACGAAGTGCTGAAGGGCATAAGTTTCAGCATCAAATCCAATGAAGTCGTCGCTATTTTGGGAGTAAACGGGGCTGGAAAGTCAACTTTGATCAAATGCATCAATCGTATTCTGAAGATGAATTCTGGTACTGTGAAAATCCAATCATTGGACCTGACTTCGCTCAATTTAATTGAACTTTCAAAGCGCATGTCGTACGTTCCTCAAACGGTGCGAACAAGTTTTTCAATCGATGTTTTCGACGTCGTTCTTCTTGGAAGACGCCCACACATCAACTGGAGGGTAAGTGCTAACGATCAAAAAATCGTCAGCGAAACACTTCGCTTTTTATCACTCGAGGATTTTGCATTCCGAAGGTTTGACCAATTGTCTGGCGGAGAGCGTCAGCGAGTCATCGTTGCCAAAGCAATAGCACAAGGTGCGAATCTTCTTCTTATGGATGAACCAACAAGTGATTTAGATCTTAAAAATCAAATCAGTACCATGAAGAACATCGTACAACTGATTTCCGAAAGCGATGATAAATCGGCTCTCATAGCCATTCACGATATCAACATCGCAGCTCGGTTTGCTGACCGTATAATTTTGTTACATGATGGCAAGATTGTTTCGGATGGCTTGCCTTCTGAAGTGCTCACCTCGGAAAACATTGGTATGGTTTTCGGCGTGACAAGCCAAATTATTTCTCGAACAGATGAGCAGCCTATGCGAATCGTGGTTGGAGATGAAATAGAAGAAAAATGAGGTGTTACTTTGACAGATATAAAACAGAACTTAGGAATATATTTCGGATCACAAACCGGAAATGCGGAAATGTTAGCTTTGGATGTGAGTGCACTGGCACCAACCTATGGGTTCAAGCCCAGTGTTGCCGGTCTCGACGAAATATCGCTCGAAGACTTTACTGAGAACAAATTCATTATCATTTGCTGCAGCACCTGGGGCGATGGTGAACAACCAGACAACGCTCAAGAGATGTTCGACCTCGTGAATGAGGTCGATGAAAGTACTTTACAGGATGTTCAATTCGCTGTTTTAGGACTTGGCGATACCGCGTTCGATTTGTTCTGCGAATCGGCGAAAGAGTGGGATGTTTTGCTCGAAGAAAAGGGTGGCACACGAAACAACGCTCGCATCGAATGCGATGTGGATTACGAAGATGAAGCTGAAGATTGGATTGTATCCACGCTTGAGTCGATGAAAGAAGTTCTTTGAAGGAGAGAGAAACGATGGGCAAAAATGATGATTCAACAAACAAAGCAGCCGAGAAAATTGCTCGGCGAGAAAGTGACCCGGTCAAAGACGTACAGCAATGGCTGGAAGAGGTTCACTATGGGACCCTTTCCACCATTTCCCAAACAGAGGGTCTTGAAGGGTTTCCAATTGGTTCCATCGTCCCATTTGCCGTCGATCGTGATGGAATGCCCTACATTCTAATCGCAGAAATTGCAGCCCATACCAAAAACCTCCTCGGTACGAACAAAATGAACCTCTTCATTCGCCACCCCGCTCCCGAGGGCGACCCACAAACCAACTGGCGTGCAAGTGTTGCTGGGCACATGAAGCGCATCGTTTCCCCACGGAAATCAGAGAGCTTCTCCGAGGAGCACCTGCAAGATTGCATTCATGTTTCAACAGAGGAAGAACAGATTCTTCTTGCTCGGTACGCTGAACGTGTTCCGAACGCAGAACGCTACCTCAATGTTCACAACTTCTCCTTTTGGAAATTGGACACCATTGCTAAAATCAGATACATCGCAGGTTTCGGCCGAATTTGTTGGATCGAGGGTTCTGAAATGGAAGACACTTCCAATGCTGGTTTCGAAGACATAAAGCAATCCTCAATCGAACACATGAACGAAGACCATGAGGATTCAATGATTACATTGTGCGAAGGAGCTCATTCGTTCAAGCCCGAGAGTGTTGAATTGTTGGATATTGATTCAAGGGGCATTTTAATGCGAACTCAAGGGCCAGAAAAGTTCGTTTACTCGTCTTTTGGAAAAGTCATCGAACCTTCGGACCTCAGGGTCGAAATCGTGCGGCTGATTCAAGAAGCACGCGCTAAAATCCAGTGAGTGGGTTGTCTTTCATCTCTCCGTAAACTCCTGAGACAGAATAATAATACATGGGCTTCGAGTTAAAATTGTCGAAGAGTGTTTTGTGGGGAGTGGGATTTGATGAAACAAACACTCCTCAAATTAAAAGACCTCGATGTTGGTTATTCTGAACCTCTGATCAAGGACATCAATCTCACGGTCCAGAGCGGTGAAGTGATTGCTATAACCGGCCCTTCAGGCATTGGTAAAACCACGTTGCTCCGTACGATTTCCGGTCTTGTCCGTCCTCTAAAAGGAACCGTTGAACTTCAGGTTGAAAAGCGGGGTGGCCTCGGTTATATTCCTCAAAAACTCGGCCTTATTCGGCATGCAAGCGTTGAGCATAACATTGCCCTTGGATCGATTTCTTCTTCCGAGAAGATGCAGATGTTCTCACGAATTCGCAGTGCGGCTGTCCTCGGTTTCATTCTCTCGCTCTTCCTGTCCTTTTTCCAATACCCATTTGGTGGGCCACTGTTCTTCCTTTGTGGCCCAGGGATCCTGATTACATCTGTTCTGTCCCAACGGCTGCTCCATCAACAAAAGCAAACCATTGTTTGGAACGCCATGAAAGCAGTCCGCCTTTCAGACAAACAACATGAGCCAGTTCGCCGGCTCTCAGGTGGCCAACAACGCAGGGTTGCGACCGCTCGTACTCTTGCCCAATCGCCTTCACTCATCGTGGCGGATGAATTCTTGAGCGAACTCGATGACACCAACGTCACGATTGTCATCGAGGCAATGCTGAACATCATCAAATCTGGCAGTTCCCTGATCATGGTGGAGCATAACCTCGCCCGAGCAAAACAACTGGCAAATCGAATCTGGACCGTTGAAAACGGGACCATCACAGAAGAGGTGATTGAAGATGAGTGAGTCCCCAAAACCACTCTCTCCTTTCCACAGCGCTCTGCGTTTCATGAAAAGTTTCCAAGTCTTGGTGATCCTTACTTCGTTGACAGGGCTTGCCTTTTTGGTCATGGACGGCATGATTAATGGTCAATGGGATTTGATGACTTCAGGGTGGAACAATGTCAAGATTTTCCTGTCTGAAACAGGCCCTCCAAACTGGTCTGTGCTTGAAGCAAGGTCGTACCCAACCTGCGAAGAGCGTTACGATGTGTTTTGTTCCATCGCTTACATCGGTATGCTTGAAACGATTAAGATTGCCTTTGTTTCCACTGTTTTCGGGTTCATTGGGGCGATTCTTTTGTCCTCTCTTGCTGCACGAAACTTGTCACCTGTATGGCTTTCAGTATCGATTCGAATCCTCCTTGCAGCAATGCGAAGCCTGCCGAGTTTGCTTTGGGCCATCCTGTTTGTGATCGTGCTCGGTTTAGGTCCACTCCCGGGTATCCTCGCCATGACGTTCTACACCATTGGTTACCTCGGTAAACTGCAATATGAAGCGATTGAAGGTATGGAAAGCGCTCCGCTCGAAGCAAGCCGTGCCACCGGTATGTCACGCCCGGAAGTGTTCACCAATGTCGTCGTTCCAGAGACCAGCAATCATCTGCTGAGTCAGATGATGTTTATGTTTGAGTACAACGTTCGCCACGGGTCAGTGATCGGTATTGTAGGCGCTGGTGGTATTGGTTATTACATCAATAATTACCTTCAATTCCAAATGTATGACAAGGTGTTCTCACTGCTCATTATCATCTTCCTCGTGGTTGTGATCATTGATTTCATCTCGATGGGGGTTCGCTCCTTCGTCAATGAAAAAGGGGACGTGCGCAGGCCATCATGGCTTACAGTGATGTTACCAGGCAAAAAAGCAGCGCAAATCCATCACGGCGTCGATGCTGAAGACGAGGATTGATGTTCATTCTGCAGCGATGTGAAGTGCTCCGTTTTTGTAAAACACTTGTATGCGATCAGGAACCTTGCGAGTGAGCGCTGCGACGGCCTCGTAGATCTCATCTTGCTTGACCTTGAACGAACGTGCAGCCTTTGCGGTTGACCAGTCAACCGTTTCAAAATCAGACTGCCGAATCCACTCAAAGAGCCGAGCTTCCAATTCAGTCAATTCTTCCGCCATGGTTCTCGCATGGGGACTTAGGTGAAAACAACACCGATTGAGAAGCGATGTTGGTCAATGGAGAGCAACCATTCTTCGACAGCACTCTTCGGCCTCGATGTAACCGTCCAAGAGTGTGTTGAGTGCTTTAGTAAATGGAATTTGAATGTCGAGTGCTTCTGCTCGCTCACCAAACATCCGAGCAGCTCGAACGCCTTCAGCAACCATGTGCATCTCTTCAAGCGCTTGATCCAAAGTGAGACCTGTTCCTAATTTCTCACCCATGGAACGGTTTCGACCGTGAGGTGAAGTTGCGGTAACGTACAGGTCACCAAGACCAGCTGGGCCAAACGCGACTTCCGCACGTGCTCCAAGTTGCGGTAAAAGCAAGCATCCTTCTTTGAATCCAGCCATGAAGATTGCAGCTTTGAGGTTGTCTCCACCGAGGGTTCCGACCTGCTTCAAACCGTCAACTAAGCCACAAGCAAGAGCAACGACGTTCTTGAATGCGCCCCAAAGTTCTGCACCAGCAGGATCTGCAGCAGGATGTAGAATGAAGGTTTGCGTCGTCAGTGTTGAAGCCAAATGCTGAGCGACTGAAACATCTTCGCTTGCGACAAGCGCGGTTGTCATCACGCCAGCAGCAGCTTCAGGAGCAATGGTTGGCCCAGTCACAACAGCGAGTGGATTGTTCTTATCCGCAGCTTTCAGTTTTTCATGGATGGCTTGTGAAATGAGTTGGTTGCCGGGCGCGAGTCCCTTTGCCAGGTCCAAAAGCACATGGCCCGGACGTAGGTGAGGTATGATTTGGTCAACAACATCTAAAATCACGGAGGATGGCACAGCGAGAACAACGATTTCTACGCCTTCCAATACTTCTTCGATGTGCATGGTTGCTTCCATGCCCTCAACGGGGTACTCCGGGAGGTATTTTCGATTCACACCGTCCATGGTGATCGACTCATAGACCTCTTGTTCAATCGTCCAACCTTTGACGCTATGACCGTCTGCCAGCCACATACGAGCGATGGCCGTTCCCCAGTTTCCAAGTCCAAGAATTCCAATATGTGCCATGGCGAACAAAGTGAACGCTGTCCACTTCATTTATCTTGATTCCCACGGTTGTCGTTGCCACGACAGGGATTTAACGAGCCAAATCAAGGCTCCGAGGTCCTTCAGAAGAGGTCGTCGTCTTCTTCTTCGAAATCGAAGACGTCGGTGTTCTTTTCTTCTGCCTTTGCTTTGCTTGCCTTCTTCTTTGGCGCTTTCTTTGCAGGCTTTTCTGCTTCAGCATCGGGCTCAGCCACTGGCTCAGCATCGGTTTCAGCAGCCGGTTCGGGGACTGGCTCAGCATCGGCCACTGGCTCAACATCTGTTTCAGCAGGTGCTTGAACATCGTCTGGGAGGAGAGCTGCAAGTTGGGCTTCCTTTGCGGCAAGGACTGCGGGGGTGCTTCCTGTTTGTGCAGAGAGTGCTCGGCGACGGTCTTCTCGTGCCTTCCGCTCGAGTTGACGGTGCTTTGACTTCTCAATGCTCTGGAGCATGTACATTGCATCGTGTTCCAAGAGTGGGGAGTCAGAGATGAGGGTGATGTCCAACCAGCCACCGTCTTCGACGATGAATTCGGCAAGGGGTTCGAAATTCAAATCTGATTTCTTAATTTGAGTGTAATGCATTGCGTTACCAGTGCGGTGTTCAACGCCGGAGAAGTGGCAATAGAATTCCTTGGTACCAATTGTTTCTCGGACTTGGTCGAACAATTCACCATAATCTTCCGAAGTTCGCATTTTTCCATGGCCTCGTGCGTGGATGTGGGCGATGTTCAGCACTGGGATTGTGCCTTCGACGTGATTGACAACTTCGAGAACCTCTTCGAGGCTCCCCCACAGTTCTTGACGGCCTGATGTTTCAATACCGATCTTTGAAGGTGTGCCGTTTTTGATCCAAGGGAACACTGGGAATTCATCTTCATCATCATGCCAGATTTCAGCGACTCTGTCGACAACGCCAGCGAACACATTTGCCACTTGCTCATTTGCTGCCGAGCCGGGGCTCATGCCGCCGTAATGGCCAGCGTGGAGGGTGATGTGGCGAGCATTGATGGTGCGCGCAGCCTGAAGTGTTGATTCGATTTTGGCGAGAGAACGTCCACGCTCAACTCTGTTGCCGAGCAATTCAGAGTAGTATGGGCCGTGGATGTTCATCTCGAACTCGGTCTTGTTTGCCAAGACACCGGCTTGCCAGTACTGTTCGAAGTGATTTGGCGCAACCATGCGCACAGTTTGAACTTCCATGGTTTCAAGTCCAAGGGAGATGATGTCATCCATTCCTTCGACAATTGTTCGTCCTTTACATGACAAAGGAACGCCTGCGGGTCCGAGTTTTACTGGCATAATTTGCTTCCCCGCAGGTCTAGGCCAAGGGACCTCCTATGATAATCCCTTTCCGTTGGCTGTCCGCAAATTCTTGCGGTTTCTGCGCCCATCTGAAGGCTGATGCCATACGACCCTTCATGAACTCCACCCGGTGAGCAACAGGCATGGACGAGCAGGTTCAAGCAGCAGTCAATGCCTTCAAAAACGGACAACCAGTCTGCCTTTTCGACTCTGAAAAGCGCGAAGGCGAAACCGATTTGTTGTTCCCAGGTCAATCTGCAGAGGCCGCAACGATGCGTCAATTACGTCTGGATTGTGGCGGTTTGTTGTTCCTGGCAATCGGTCACGATGTTGGGGAGCGATTTTCGCTTCCGTTTTTACAAGATCTTCACACCCATCCAAGCCTCATGGAAGAGTACGAAGTGCTCACACAATTGGTGACCAATGATCTTCGATATGATTCACGGTCGGCGTTCACCCTTTCGCTGAATCATCGAAAGACCTACACGGGGATCACAGACCATGATCGGGCCCTAACCACACGTCGCTTCGCAGAACTGACGGGAGAACTGGTTGAGGCTGGAATTGAAGGCAAAGCTGCACAAGTTGCGCTTGGTGAAGAATTCCGAACCCCTGGCCACATTCCAGTCTGCCGAGAAACAGAAGGTGGGCTCGCTCGCCGTCAAGGTCACACTGAACTTGCCGTTGGCTTGGCTCGGCTCGCGGGAATGACGCCCGTCGTGATTGGAGCAGAGATGCTTCAACCCGATGGTGACCATGCCCTCTCAGTCGATGATGCACGAACCTGGGCTCAGGAGCGAAACATTCCTTTCCTCGAAGGTGCACAACTTATTGCCGCACTTGAAGTTTGAAAACAGCCGGCAGAACCTTGTGCAGATGCATCTTGACGGGAATTGGTGAGAAGATGAAGCGCGTGATGGCGGTTGGTGTGTTTGACCTCTTGCATGCAGGTCATCTGCATTACATGGAACAGGCCAAAGCTCTTGGCGATCATTTGACCGTCGTAGTGGCGCATGACGATACGGTACGAATGCGAAAGCATGAACCCGTGACTGGCCAAGACCTTCGACTTCGAATGGTTCAAGGTCTGAAACCCGTCGATTCAGCAGTCATTGGTAATTCTCCAGACGTTCCTATTTTTGATATTCTCCCTGTGATCAATCCAGATATTATTGCGCTTGGTTACGATCAAGAACACGCTGAAGATCGAATCCGTGCCAAACTCATCGAATTGGGGTATGACAACATCGAGGTCACCCGTGTTGAAGGTCTCTCCGAAGATTTAGATGGGACGCGGAAAATTATTGCTCGCATTCTCGAACGCGCCCAATCCAAGAATGGAGATGAGGATTGATGTTCACCGGGATTGTTCAAGGCACGGGTCGGGTCACTTCCCTCATCGAAGGCGATGCCATCCGAACGCTTGTCATCGAACTCCCAAACGTCGAGAACTTAGCCATCGGGGCCAGCGTCGCCATCAATGGCGTTTGCCTGACTGCAACAGGTATGGACGGCAACAACGTTCATTTTGATGTGATTCCAGAAACCCTTCAGCGGACAAACATCGGTGAACTTGAAACCGACCACATGGTCAATGTCGAGCGATCCCTTTCGTTTGGTGATGAAATCGGCGGACACCTCCTCTCTGGCCACATCATGGGGACCGGTTTGATCCAGGCGGCCGAACCCTTGGGAGAAGGCATGGACTTCCAGATTTTAGTGCCTGCAGACCTTCGTAAATACATCCTCGAAAAAGGCTACATCGGCGTTGATGGTATCTCGCTCACAGTTGGAGCGGTTCAGGATGGAGGCTTTGCTCTTCATATCATTCCAGAGACACTTCGACTCACCACGCTTGGCCATCACGGCGTTGGCGATGCGGTGAACTTGGAAATCGATTCAACAACCCAAACCATTGTGGCAACGGTTGAACGGTACCTCTCACAGGAAAAAGGAGCTTGAACACATGACACACTCGATTGCCATAGTCTGTGGTTCATTCCACAAAGATGAGATTGAACGCATGCTAGAATGGGCAAAGGAAGAAGCCATCCTCCATGATTTGGTTGTCGATGAAGTGGTTTGGGTGCCTGGCGCAATGGAAGTTCCACTCGCCATCGACCGTCTGCTTGCTGATGATTCAATTGACGGAGTTGCTTGTTTAGGCATCATTGAACGGGGCCAAACCCAACACGGACTGGCCATGGGTCAAGCGGTCATCAAATCGATCATCGAACTCCAACTTGTTCACGAAAAACCAGTCGGTCTAGGAATCATTGGGCCCGGTGCTGAACCCGAACACATTGAACCACGTCTGGAACCACACGCTCGAGCCGCAGTCGCAGCCGTGGGCGCTATGCTCTGACTGCTCATTGCTTGAATCCAGGGCATTTTTGACGAATTCTTGACCATGGGCACCATCTAGAATTTGATGGAAACAAATGTGAATGTTCAAGTGATGACGGCCACCCATAGAAAATTGCTGGAGACCAACATCATGTCTGAAATACAGAATCTCATCATCATCGGTTCGGGCCCTGCAGGTTACACAGCAGGTCTCTATTCGGCTCGTGCAATGCTTAAACCTCTCATGTTTGCTGGCTATATGTCAGGTGGTCAGTTGATGCTTACCTCGGATGTTGAGAACTACCCGGGCTACCCTCAAGGCATCGGCGGTCCAGAGATGATGACCGAACTTCGAGAACAAGCCGAGCGCTTTGGTTTGGAAGTCCGAGATCAAAATGTTGAATCAGTCGACCTTTCCGAACGCCCATACAAAGTGGTTGTCGAAGGTGAAACCTTCCTCACCCACGCCATCATTGTCTGCACGGGAGCAGAATCCATTTGGCTCAATGCTCCTGGTGAAGAGGAACAGAAAGGTCGTGGCATTTCCACCTGCGCTACATGCGATGGGGCTTTCTTCCGGGATGAAGAAGTCATGGTCATCGGCGGTGGCGATTCGGCGTGCGAAGAAGCAACGTTCCTCACAAGATTCGCATCGAAAGTGACCCTTGTGCACCGTCGGGACGTGTTCAAGGCATCAACCATCATGTACGAAAGAGCAGCCAATCATGAAAAAATTGAAATCAAAACATTCAGGCAAGTCCAATCTTGGAATTCTGATGAAAAAGGCCTCACAGGGGCAGTTTTGGTCGATCCACGGGATGGCAGCACAGAGACAATTAATGTGACTGGAGCTTTCATCGCCATCGGTCACAAACCAATCACAGGCTTCCTCGGCGGGCAAGTGGAAATAGATTCTGAAGGCTACATCCTTCACAAAGAGCACACAATGACTTCTGTCGACGGTGTGTTTGCTGCAGGCGATGTTGTTGATACACGCTACAAACAAGCCATCACCGCTGCTGGAATGGGATGCCAAGCAGCAATTGACCTCGAAAAGTGGTTGGAAAGTAACGATCTGTGAAAACGCCGTTCCTTTTATTTCATCGAGCACTGTGCAACATTTATGCAGCCGGCTGAACAACCACCTCAAGGGTTCCAATGGGACCCAAGCACAGGACAAGGCGGTCCAGTGCAAAATCAAATGATTCAAGGTCAAGTTCCAACAACTCCGACCGTTCCAAATTATGCCACACCAATGATGGGTGGCGGTCTTCACGGTCCTCCTCCGTCAACAAACGCCACTGCAGCGCTTGTCATCTCTCTCGTCGGAATCGTTGGTGGATTTATTTTCTGGCTTCCTGCTTTGTTTTCGATTGTATCATTGGTCATGGCGAACAGCGCTCTCAAGATCACCGCACAATATCCAAACCATCCTGACCACGGAACGGCAAAGGTTGCTCAAATTCTTTCATGGATTGTGATTGGAATCCTGATCTTAGGCGTCGTTCTTATTGGACTCTTTGTTCTCTTTTTGTTGACCCTTTGAAGGTGTGACCAATGAATTCAGAGGAGCGTTTCTCACGGCATTTCGTCTTGCCCGGCGTAGGGATTGAAGGGCAACAAAAGTTGTCAAATGCGAACGTTCTCGTTGTTGGCGCGGGTGGCCTTGGTAGTCCTGTGTTGCTGTACCTTGCTGCAGCAGGGGTTGGAAGAATCGGGGTGATTGATGATGATACAGTGGCTCTTTCGAACCTCCAGCGCCAGATTATTCATTCAACCGAGCGAATCGGTCAGAAGAAAGTAACGTCAGCGGGGCAGCGTCTCAATGAACTCAATGATGAGGTTGAAGTCGTTGCTTATGACACCCGGCTCACCCCAGACAACGCCTTGAAGATCATGAGTGAAGGCTGGGATCTTGTTGTTGATGGAACGGACAATATCCCAACCCGATACCTCGTCGACGATGTCTGTTCGTTGCTCAATTTACCTTGGGTATACGGTTCTATATATCGCTTCGAAGGGCAAGTCAGCGTTTTCAATTTCAAAGGAGGACCAACCTATCGCGACTTGTTTACAACTGCGCCACCAGCAGGCGCAGTGCCATCTTGTTCAGAGGGTGGGGTGCTTGGCGTGTTGCCTGGCGTGATTGGCTCCTTGCAAGCCAATGAAGTTCTGAAAATGATCCTCGACCTCGGTGAGGTTCTCAACGGTCGTTTGCTCCTCTATGATGCAGAGCAGATGCAGTTCAACACGCTCACATTTAGCCACGATACCACCCGTGCCCCAGTGACCAACCTCGATGAAGTCACGGCGATGTTTGAATCACCAGAGTGGTGTGCAGTGGCCGACCCTAAGCGTTCAATTCAAGTGGGGGGTGCCTCGGATGATTCAACCATGTTCCAAAGCATTTCCATGGCAGGTTTCATCGCTCGAAGAAATGAAGGATGGTCACCATTCGTTCTCGACGTTCGTTCAGATTTTGAGTACAGGCAAGCCCGAGTCACTTCTTGCGACCATCAAGTCAGCCATGAATCGGTGATTTCAGACCTCCAAGTGTTGCCAAAGGACAGGGACATCCTCATCTACTGCAAAAGCGGTGTGCGTTCTCAGACCGCAGCAAGGCTTCTGATTCAAGCAGGACTCGATGGAACCAAATTGTACAATTTAGAAGGTGGCATCCTTGGTTGGCATGCGGCTTTACCGAATGAAATCGTCAAGTGAATCCCATTTTGGATCACAAACTTCTCTGTTTCAATCACCGCCACACCTTTCCAATGAGGGGTGAGGTTCAAGACTCCACAGCACCCCCTTGGAAAAGAAGGGAGGGAGAGCATGGCCAAGGTAATCGTCGCTGATGAAAACGAAGGTCGCCGAAGTCTTCTCGCAAACACCCTCGAACGTGAAGGGTTCGAAATCACTCGGGCCGGTACACTGCGTCAGGCAGAAGGCACGGCTTTGGCCATCATGCCAGAAGTTGTTTTGATTGACAGTGAATGGAAGAACGGTGATGCTATCGATGCATCGCAACGGCTGATGAGCGATCCCGAATTCGCATTCAAGTGCCGAATTGTGATCCTTTCCCGCCAGACTTCTCAAGAGTATCTAAACAGCGCCGCACAGGCTGGTGTGGCTGAAGTGATGAACAAACCGATTGACATGTCTTCACTGATTGAACAACTTCACCGGCACACTCGCAAGCAATTCGTTGCCCCACCAGCAGAGGTCAACTCCGGGAAAGGAACAGGCGGAAGCTTCGATGTTGCCATGACCATGGGTGACAGCACCTGGGCCCTTCCAATGCTCAAAGGACTTGTTGGACCCGAAAAAATAGACAGCAGTTTCATCGATGAAATCCTGGGTCAAATGGGTGAGGAAGGATTGGAGGTCAACGAAGAACTCGATCCATCTGTGATGGCCTCGATGCTCCGTTTGGCGCTCAACAAACTTGTTGGAGAAGCGGATGGATCACAATTGGGCATGCCTCAGGGTGCAGGGCAGGTTCCTGGGCCGGGAAGCCAAGCACCTTCCTTTCAAGATATCAAACGAGGTGGCTCCTTAGGTGGTGGAAACGGTAACCTTTCGGATATGAACCAGGGGTTCAAGTCCTCGATGGAAGACATTCTCGAGGCTCAGGCCCAAGGGCTTGCCCAGGAAGTCGAAGACGCAATGGATGAGATCCTGAGCGAAACCCCTGACTTTGTAGCGATTCATGACATGGGCACGATGGTTCCAATCGACCCTGAAGTGCTTGAGATGACCCGTCTTACCAACGAATTTGTCGGGGACTTATTGTGGAATCTTGGGCAACCAGGGGCCATTTCAGACATCACCCTCATGACGCAGGTGGAAGACGCTGCGCAGATGCTCAAGGATGTACTCGATTCTTTGCCGGCTGCGGAGGAAGAGGAATGAAACGACTCGGAAGCATTCCAAAACCTGCTGAAATGCAATTGATTGATGGTCGAGTGAACCTTCAACAAATGCGAGAAAATCAACCGCAACTCTACCGGTGGCGTGCTCTTTTTGGAGCAGTGGTGCTGTTTTCATGCGCAGCAGCTGGCTACTTTTTGTTCCGAGATGCCCAAGCCATCATCGCCTGGTTTGATGATGTTGGCCCGAGTGGACCGCTCCTCTATGCACTGGCCGTTGCTCTCGGCATCGTTTTGTTGATTCCTTCACCCTTGCTCAAGGTTGCAGCGGGAGCGATTTTCCCGTTTTGGATCGCCACACTGGTGAATTATGCAGCATCGATGATTGGAGGTCTGGTCGCTTTCCTTTTGGGTCGATGGTTGTTCAGGGACATGATTCAAGCCTCAATTTCAGGCGATGAGAAAATGAAGCGCATTGAAACAGCCCTCGCAGAAGATGCCATGCGAATTTCAATTCTGGTTCGCCTTTCTCCTCTTATTCCAGATGAATGGCTCAACTACATCATGTCTGCAGGACCCGTTTCCCTCCGTGTGTTCGTTTTTTCCAATGCTTCGAGCATCATTTATTCCCTAGCCTATGCATATTACGGCCACGCTCTGGGTAGTTTTGCCCTCAATCGCAACGCTTTGGAGGGCGTTCAAACCTCAACAACTGGCAGCGCAATGCTGCTTTTGGGTATCCTCGCCTCCATCCTCGCCACCGTTTTTGTCACACGCGCTTCAATGCGAGCATTAGGCGGCGCTTTGGACGATTCAAGCGAGTGAAGCATCTCAAATCGCCAATTTAATCGCCCGCTGGTTTTGTATTCGGGTGACGTTTGGCCAAACCATGGGCCAAGGCGACTTACCGGTAATTCACGGTTCAGAATGGAGGGCAAGCGCACCGCTGAACTTCACTCAGCCTCTGCTCGCCGATGCCGCACGTCGGGAAGTTCTCCGCTTCATCGCTCAACGTCACGATGGTCACTTGTTTTTGGCAGCCAATGTATGGGATGTGCTGATCGAAAACGAACCTTCACAGTTTGAAGGCGAAGCGTGGCACACCTTTACACAACGGTTTATCGAAGCAGTCCACCGCGGATTGATGGCTCAAATCAAGGCCAAAATGGACCAAGACGGGTCCGTTGAAGTGATTCCTCGTCGCAACATGAATGAGTTCCTCGACCGACGCAATCAGCACTTCTTGATCGACTTGCGACTCACCTTCCGACGGCTCGCTCATTACATGGCGGTTCGAATCGGGGACCGTTTGGAATGGCAGCGTATGATGAGCCGCACTCGGATGCTCGATGCCCAATTAAAAATAATTCACACCGATGGGATGCTGACCCCAGATGGTTCCAAATTTGGCGGTAAAGGCTTCCGCTCGACTTGGCAAGAAGGTGTTGTTGCCGTGGCTACTGCCCTTCAACGTCAACCCGATGCCCCTCGAGACGCTCGACCTGGCAAAGGCTACGATGGTGATTTAGTCGCCCCAATGATTCGAGATATTGGCCTTGGCCTGGCAATGGGTGATACGCCTCTTGACGTGATGGCAGCGAATTTAGGAAAAGCCGGTTCCAACCAAAACGGGGGCTGGGATCATGCTGGCGGCCGCGACCTTCACGTTGGTGCTTGGCACGTTGGTGTGCTACCCCCAACCGCCCCATTGCCGATTGCCAGCGTCACCATGACGGGGCTTGCGTTCGCAGCTTGGAAGCAAAACATTGACCGTTTCCATGTGGCTTGTATCGGCGAAGGTGCCTCTTCTTCGGGAGAGTTTTGGGAGGCAATGAACCTTGCAGGTGCACGAGGTCTTCCAATTTGCTACATCTTACAAAACAATCAGATCGCTCTTGACACACCTCCAGCAAAGCAATCCGGGGTCGAAGTTTGGGCTGACAAAGCCGTAGCTATGGGTTTCCCTGCATGGACGATTGATGGGTCAGACCCAGCTGCTTGGCACGCCAGCGCAGCAGTGGCGCGTGAATTTGCCATGGAAGGTGGAGGTCCGACCTTAATTCATGTCGAAACCATGCGTGGCTGCGGCCATGCGCATCATCATGATGATCTCTATCTTGGCAACGCATCAGGAACCCCTCCTGGTTATGTTGATCGGGACCTCCTTGCGTACTGGGAAGCAAAAGATCCCTTGCCGACTCATCGCCAACTGCTGTTGGATTTGGGCGTCGATGAACTTGCGCTCACCAACATGGAAGAAGAAGAGCAGGCCCTCGTCGATCAGGCTATGATCGATGTCACTCAGATGGCTTGGCCAGACCCTTCCACGGTCATCAAAGGGGTGACGACGCTCAATGACGCTGAAACACATCAAGACCGATTTGCTCGCCTCCAATCGCCTTCCCAAGGTTCAGATGAACCGTCTCCATTGGCTGTGGGAAAAACAACGCTCGAATATGCCGAGAGCGGTGGTTGGACCTATGCCCGCGCCATCCAACAAGCCATGGCTGATGTCGCCACTCGGCACGGGGATCAGTGCGTTTTCATTGGTGAAGACATGGAAGTTGCAGGTGCTTTTGGGATGAACATGGCGTTGAAGAACGCCGGGCACGCCGACAAACTCGTTGACATGCCGCTTTGTGAAGCGGTGATTGTCCACACTGGAACCGGCGCTGCTCTCTCCGGCATGCGTCCGATGGTCGAAATCCAATTTGGTGGTTTTGCCGCCCTCGCCTACAATGCTCTGATCAACAATGCAGCAATGCTCCGATGGCGTTGGGGCGCTGATTGCCCAATGACGATCCGGGTTCCCCTCGGCGCTAAAACTCGCTCAGGGCCGTTCCATGCCAACATGATTGAATCCTGGTTTGCCAACGACCCTGGTATGATTGTGATCGCTCCAGGTACGCCGCAGGACGCTTACGATCTTTTGATGGAAGGAGCGGAACTCAACGATCCGGTCATCATGCTCGAACACATTGGTCTGTATGGCCTGGGTGGAGGGTTGACCGGTTGGGGCCAAAACATCAACCAAAAGGTTGACACTGCTCCAGTAAAGCAGGCTATTGAAGACAACCAAAGGTACAAATTGGGCAAAGCAGCAGTTATTCGCGGAGGACGTGACATCACCCTCGTAACATGGGGTGCTATGATTCACGTGGCAAAGCAAGCAGCAGATGTGCTTGCAGAGGAAGGTGTCGAGGTTGAGATCATCGATTTGCGTACCTTGCTGCCGTTTGATGCTCAGACATGCATTGATTCTGTGACCCGCACCGGTCGTCTTGTGATCTTGCAAGAAGGTCAATGGTGTGGCGGTTTAGGTCACACGGTCCAAAGTCGAATTTTAGAATCATGCTTCTATACACTCGAGGCTGCACCTGTTGTGATCGGTGCACTCGATACACCGGTTCCGTTCTCTCCTCCGTTGGAAGATTTCACCGTGCCCTCCACTGACCACGTCATCGAAGTTGTCCGGTTTACGGCTCAGTCTTGAGGCTCAGTCGACGCTTGGAGTCGAAGAAATAATTCAGCCGCAACCAGTGCGCCAATGATGGTTGTAACCCAATAGAAAGGCAGAGTGGAATAGAGCCCTTGGACCATGTTTGGTCCAAAGGTGCGAGCAGGATTCATCGATGCTCCCGTCAATGGTCCAAA
>Ga0308011_10000394_pt1 | contig 23359 bp, 18 predicted proteins | sample Neamet177_FD_203144 | JGI IMG/M metagenome (GOLD analysis project Ga0308011, IMG submission 203144) | Marine microbial communities from water near the shore, Antarctic Ocean - #177 | ecosystem: Environmental > Aquatic > Marine > Unclassified | place: Southern Ocean | collected 2014-07-25 | reverse complement strand
AAAAACTCGATCATGCCGAGACAATTGTCAAGGCATCGATTGACAAATTTAAGTGAAAGATTGATGAGAGCACCGAGGATGGACCACCGTGGCACAACCTCTGCAATTCCCTGAGTTTCCACCAGAGGGGCCCTGGGCCACCTATGTCTTGGTCGTCATCTGGCTTCCTATGATCTTACGTATTCTGTTTCTCTTGGTACCCTTTAGGCGTGCTCTTATTCGCTTAGCGCCACACACACGATGGGCTGTAAAACAACTACGAGATCTTCCAGTTCGTGGAATCGGATTGTTGGCCGTCAATGAAATCATAGCTTTCAGCATCCCTCCGATCATTGTACTCGTTCTCCGCACTTTTTCTGATCCAATCGGATGGGAATTGTGGTCGGATGTTTCGCAAACCGGAACTGTAGTACTGTTTCTAGCATTCCTTGTATGGATTAGTCTTGACTTTTTGCGAATTGCTAGGGTCCGTAGAATGATGAAAGCGATTGAGAAGCACGATCTTAAGAAAATGCGGAAAATAGCAGATGCTGGATTGAAAACAAGAAAATGGTTACGCAAGTTTTCACGAAAAGAGGATGCTGAATCTCCTAGTGCAGTAGAAACGACTGCATCTGTGGCTAACAAATCTGTAAAGCGTTGGGGACGAAGAATTCTCCTCACGAGGAAAATCACTCCTGCCGGTTTGCTTAGTTCAGTGGCCTTCAGTGCTTCGGTTGAATTAGCAAGAACCGGTGCTGGGAAACTGAGCGATGCTGTCGATTCGAGATTACAAAAAGAATTCGACAACATTGCCAAAACGAACACTAAGACATTACTGGTGTTGCTACTAAGGGATATTTTGATGGGCATTGTGCCAATTTTGATCCTCGCTGGTTTGCCATCGGTCCTCTGAAGTTCGCCGCCATGTTCATGGAGAACCGTCGCTGCCCCTTACACAGGGAGTTCTTATGTCGCTGCTCATTTTGATGCGCCACGGTCAATCGATGTGGAACGCTGCTCAACTTTTCACCGGATGGGTTGACGTACCGCTCACCAACGTTGGAATCCAAGAAGCCATTGCTGGAGGAAAGCAAATCGCTCACCTCGACATCGATGAAGTTCACGTCTCAACGCTCATCCGCGCTCAGATGACGGCCATGCTCGCTCTTGCTCAGCATAACGGCGGTAAAACTCCGGTGTTTCGCTACCCTGAGCCTGAGGGCGGTCTGTCCTCGGTTTCAGAAAACGAGGCTCGCATGATTGAATGGGCACAGGTTCGAGGCGATGCAGGAGCTGCTGACCTTCTTCCAGTCCACGTGTCTTGGCAGTTGAATGAGCGAATGTATGGCGATTTACAAGGCTTGAACAAAGACGCTACCCGTGCGAAGTACGGAGAGGAACAAGTGCACATCTGGCGACGCTCTTTTGACGTACCTCCTCCATCAGGCGAATCCCTCAAATTGACGGCAGAGCGCACGATTCCCTACCTCGATTCCACGCTGATCCCCTCCCTTCAATCCGGCAACAACATCTTTGTCGCTGCACATGGAAACTCCCTTCGCAGCATCATCATGCACATCGAAGGGCTGAGCGAAGAGGAAGTGCTCTCGCTCGAAGTCCCAACTGGCCAACCGATGGTGTACCACTGGTCAGATACAGGTTGGAAACGTCATGACCTCTGAGCGCCCCTTGTTGAAGCGTTCAACCGTTCTTTTGGTTGTTGGAGCGCTGATCTCACCGTGGCTTCTTTGCCAAGTCTGGATCCTTACAAGTGCGGCTGATGAGCCCTTTGAGACCATGCCTACATGTGAGTCAGACAGCATGAATTGTGCTCATTTGGGTGGTGGGGCTGATTTCAGAATGGACACGCTCGTTCTCGTTACGGACGCCTCCTTCGAAGATGTACAATCCAATCTTGATGGCTACATCGAGGACAACAACGGAGATGTGTTAACCAGCAGCAGTGACGAATCCAGTTCCTATGTTCACTTTGTCGAACGAACTTCATTCTGGCGGTTCCCAGACGATGTGGCTGTGAGTTTGACGGTTGAAGACGATGGCACAATACGGCTGGAGTTGCATTCCCAATCACGGCTTGGCCAAAGTGATCTTGGTGTCAATCCCGATCGCCTTGAGGGCCTTCACGCTGCATTGGTTGCTTGATTGTTGAAGGCTTCCCAACCGTAGGGGTAGCCCTGTTCATCGACCATCAACACATTGATTCCAAGCCCATTTTTATGGAAAGCAATCAATTGAATTTCATGTATTTTGTGCCCACTTGGAGCCACACCGAGCACGGGTAATTTTTGCCGTTCGAAAAACGACCTCCGGCGTGTCTTTGTTGGTTCAGCAACGGCTTCCTTCCCCACACGCCGACGCTGGCCTTCAACATCATCGAACCATGGCAGTGGGCCTTCTGGTGAAAACCGCAAACCAAGAATCATGTCAATGCCGAGCGTTTCTTGTGCAGCATCTGCGTCTGCTCCACTGGGGATTGCCGGGGCATTTGGATGGGTGTGGAGCCAATGGGTGAATCGTCCAGCGCGTGAACCACGTGAGGTCGAGAACATGTCGTCGGTCCAATCTTCGGGTAAATGGTGGACTGAGTACGAGTCACCACGGTTGACAATGTGTGCCTCTTTGATCCTGTAGCCTTGGCCCTGAAACAGGTTGGGTGTGCTTTCAGTGCCACTAAAACGGTCGTCAACTTCGGCCACATGCGGAGTTTCAGCATCGATGTCCAGTCCCACAAGGATTTCGTCAGGAAGCGATTGCAATGCCCACCAAACAAGGTTCTCAAAGACCTTTCCGGGGATGTGGACTTGCGCAGTGTAGGCTTCTCGACCGCTGTATGACTCCGCGTTGTAGGTGGTCATCAATTCAAGGAGCCAAGATTCAACCATCGTCCTCGGCCATGCCAGAACTCCCTGTTGAATGAAGTGTCCGGAGGCTCCCAAAGTGAAGAATCTTTGAAAAGGGCCGGTGCTTTGCTGTCACCATGGCGAAGAAGAAAGGCGGCTTTGGACGTTTTCTCGGAGCCATCACTGGCACCCCATATGAGCGCCTTCTCAAGCAAGTTGACAAACTGGTCAATGAATTCGATGACGACGATCGTAAGCTGGCGAAAAACCTCAACAAATTGGTCACCATGGTTGGGACCCAATACGAAGAGGAGAACCTCGACGAAGAGGAACACGACTTGATCATTGAAGCGATTGAAGAAGTGGACCCTGAAGGCCGATCTTTCGGGAAGTTATCGGATGAAGAAGATTCCTTTTATGCTGGTAGCGTTCCAGATGCACCGGATTTGAAGCGTGAAAAGCGAGCTAATTTGGACGACCTCATGCAATCGAAAGGGGATGAATTCCTTGGCAGTTATGGAAGGGATGAATTTGAAGAATTCAAAGCTCGAATGAGTGATGACTTCATCTCAGAATCTGATGACGCGATCCGTCAAGGCGACCATCAAGCCGAAATCATCACTGAAAACCGCGTCTTCGCTGATGCAGATGAGGAATTAGAACGGGTAAAACAACAAATCTCACAAGACTCAGGTTTGGTCGATCCAAACGCTGAGGAGGAAGTGGAAGAAAGTGAAGAAGGCGAAGAAGAAGTCGATGGCTACTCCATTGATGAAAACGGTGTCGAATGGTTCGAGGACGAGGATGGCTACTGGTGGTTCCGAGAGGAAGGCCAAGACGAATGGCAACCCTACGATGAAGACTGATCTGGGTCTTGGGTCGGACTGAACTGAACAATAAGTGACACCCAGGCCGTCAAAATCAACGCTGCAACCAACAGGTTCGTTGCTGCTATGAGGCTGACGAGGTACATGCAAACGTAAAACACTGCGATTGCAGCAGCCAATGCAATCATGACAAAGGGAGCATAACGGCGCCTCGGGTCGATGAAACTGTACACATAGAATCCACTTCCATGATAGGCATTAACATAGGCAAAGAAGACGTAGAAAAGCCCCATTCCGACGCAAATAAGAGCCAATTCTGGTTGTAGTTTTGGAACGACGAGCACCATTTCAACGGCCAAAAAGATTGCAGAATAATTATGCATCATTTGTTCATGGTACTTGAAAATGAAATCGGAACTCCGGTCAGATTGGAAGAGACCGGGGAGGATGACATGCCGGACCACGGCTGCTGTCAAAAATGCTGATCCGCAAGCGATCGCAAACATTGTCGTTTGAAAAGCCTCGAGCCACAGAGGCACCACGTTCCCAATGCTACCAAGAAATGATGCTGCTCCAGCACTTGAAAAGTACAGGATGTTACTGACCAAGGTCCAAGAACTGAATGTGACAAACTTTTCGCGTCCAACCGGAGCCAGTATTTTCATTGTTCGGTCTTCATGCATCAGCACTTGCATCGTACCAGCACCAATTCGAAACATGGAGACAACCGCTCCAATACCAACCCCTGCACATGTAATTCGCCATAGCAACACAACCGTTGGGGGAGCCCATGAATCATTGAATGATTCAGCACTGGTGTGTATGAGGTTGCCCCAATCCAAACTGAAAGAGAACCACACCAACAACCCTGTAACCACTGCCATGGCCAGAAAAGTTTGACGGTCTGTTTGCTGGCTTCCGTAAACCAGGACTTCTTCCATGGCTCGTTGCGTCAAAGAACAGGCTTTGAAGGTTCGTCCTGAACCTTAACGAAGATCTGGCAGGTCGAATTGGGATGGTTCACGGACCCGGCGTGGATCTGATTTGACTTCAGGCGGCCTCGGTTCACCGTTCTCATCCAAGTTTTCAGCTTCAGCTCGGCGTTTTATAGCCCGGATTTGGACCGTCACACTGATTGTGAAAAGCAACAAGACAATTGCAATGGTCGAACTGTTTTTGGGGTCGAGATTCGTCATTTGTTGACCGTTTAGAATAAGCATCCCCCCGAGCGTGGCAATGGTACCGAGAAATGCTGAAACCAACAGGGGAAGTTGCTTTCGAATCCAAATAACTGAGAAAAAGGCAATCACACCGACTGCGTTGGTGATGAGTTCACTGTCGCCGAAACTTCCCGCTGCGAACATTGACCTGACGACGAGGAAAAACACCACCGACCCCATCAATGCAATGCTGACTTGGATGGTGGCCATCAGAAGCCCTGCACTCAACAACATCAAGATGCCCATCACGTGAATTTGCTCCAACACTCCAACATAGGAGGAGACGAGCGGGTAGATCGCTGGTGTGAGCACATAGCCGAAACCGGCTCCTGTCGCTGCGGCAACGTAGGTCAAACTCTCGTGGCCTCGTATCATCAAAAATAAACCCAGGGCAATTAACACCAGGCCGAAAACCGGTCCGAGTGCTCCAAGTTCATCAATCAGCGAGAAGCCAACATCGGGTGCATCGAAGTCAACCATGTCACGCTGAAAGGTGGGCAGAATTTAGCCTCATCGCATAAAAAAGCCATCAAGTTACATTCCATATGTCCAATGTATGAAGGTCGAATTTGATGACTTGGTGATTTGCACCCTTTTGGAACATCACTGCATTCGCCCCGGCTTCACTCGACATCGCAACGATTGTTGGCGGGCGAACAGCCTTCCCTTTCGCAACGGCTTCATTCAGCAATTGAAGCACTTCTAAACCAGTGTGGGGGGGCATGTAATAATCGAGCAACAACACATCTGGTCGTACTTTTGCTATGTGCTCGAGTGGATTGCTTGAATCCCAGCGTTGAGTGATGTGGGATATTTGATGTTTGATTCCTGCGGAATCAAGCAAGGCTTCGATGTCATAGCTGTCTTCGAACGCTAACACGCGCACTGGACCACCTCAGGCAGGGATTGGCTGTTGATCCCACCAGTGAGGTGATTCAAACCACGCCTCATGGGCAGAAGGCCGATCGATGATTGGCAAACCAAAGGTGCCTCCATTGACCGTCAGGCCACCAGCTGGATTCGATGCGCAGGGTCCTGGCAGGTAATCTTCTCCAGTTTCACTCAACTCAAGCCGGAGCGAATGACCGGCAGGGAGCACAACATCAAGGGGGTTGAATTCCATGAGCATCGTGTATTGGCTGAATGGGAGTGCTGGCTGAGCGTCGTAGCCACCGTCTCGATAGCGGATATCCATCGTCGCATGTCCGAGGCGAAGGTTATCTGTGTCATCGTAGAGGGTGGCAAAGATTTGTCCTCCGTTACAGGCTTGTGTTGTCACATCAAGGTGCAAGGTTGGAAGGCCCGAAATGTGGGTTTTATTTTCGAAGGTTGGACTTGTTAGGGTCACGCCGGTGCCTAAACCGTTCACGGTTCCAAGGCTCCCCCAAGAAGAATCGATGGTGTGCATGTCCCACATCATATCGGCTGGTGGCCACGTGTCCTCGACGTGCCATCTTCCGTCATTGGTTTGTATTTGTACCATCGGTTCTGGTTCGTCGCCGATGCCCTTCAGATAATAATTAAACCAGCCATACAACTCAACAGCCCAGTCCATACGGCTCATGTTTGGGTAAGCCTCCTTGCCGTAACCGCTGTCTAATTCGCTGTGCCGGTCGGGCTGATCGGGATAATTGTGAGCCCATTGACCCGAGATTGCTCGTGCGTTGATGCCTGCATCGATGAGCAATTGATAGGTCGGGAAAGCATGGTATGGATCGACGTTCCAGTCTTGCAAGCCCCAGACGATGTAAACACTGCCACGGTAGTTTTCCAAGACGTCAGGAAGATGGCGTCGTTCGTCCCAGTAATCGCTCCAATCAGCACCGCCGAATTCAGCCCAACCCCATGTCGAAAACGGGTTGAGGGGTCCGATCGCATCGTCTGAACAGACGCGCATGTCATCGGTAGTTAAATCGGTGGTTGCGGCTTGGTAAGCGGCATCGTACCCCATGGCTCGTGCCTCAGAAGAACCGTTTCGATAGAACATTTCTTGAACGCCAATTGAGCCTGAAATTGGAACGATGGTTTTCAGGTGCGGTGATGGGTTTTGCGCGGCTTCCCAATTGGTTGTGCCTGCGTATGATTTCCCCATCAATCCAACATTGCCGTTTGACCAGTTCTGCTGACCAAGCCAATCCGTCACGGCTTGGATTCCAGTTTGTTCACCTAGCCCTTTGACATCTTGGCAGTGCGTTGATTGACCGGTTCCAAAGGTTGAGGCTTGAGCGAAAGCGTAGCCGTGAGGAAGGAATGTGTCGTAAATCCACTTGCCAACGCCACCGTCTGGCACCGTGTTAGGGGACGAATCATCTCCGAGGCCAGGCATGCCTTCACCTCCAAAGTCATAGTATGGGTGAATGGTCATGATCACTGGGACTTGAGTGCCTTCGGGAACGTTTGGAAGCCACAAAGACACGTGCATGAGCGCAGGACCGGGGAAACCAGCATCCTGTTCACTTGCAGGAAGTTCAACTTCGATGAAATGTTCGGTATAAGGCAACGCCTCGTAGGTACCGTTCACTGGCAGCTGTGCCCTCAATGTGTCCATCGGGAGATCCATCTGATGACGCAGATGAAGCGGCGTGTTCCACCACTCACCCTCGAACTCATCTTGAGCCGATGAGGACACCAATGATTCACCAAACGTCATCGCCAACAAAAGAAACACCACTGCGACTGCAATGGTGCCTGCAGCAGAGAAGTTCAATTGCCGGCGAGCGGCGCTGGCTGGTTCGAATACAGGGACCAACAGCGCCTCGATTGAAGCGGTGCCCTCGGAACCCTTGCTATCAGCCATGCTTCTGCGAAGTCCTTCCCCATCAAGAGCATGACGCTTTGAACTTGAACTGGTTTCAAGCCTCAGCGCTTGCAGCCTCTCGGGCTTTTCGCGCTGCAATGAAGGAACGGACACAGAAGGCAGTGTAGGCTGAACCGGTGATCAGCAACATCAACATTGATCCTGAAGCGTAGTCAATACCATCGCTCATGACCATGAAAAACCGAGTGCCTCCAAGCGCACAGAGCAAACCAAAAGTTGCAGCGATGTGCATCCAGAGTTTTCGCTTCTCAGGCATGCGCATGGTCATGATGCCTGAAACCATCAATGGAACACCAAGAAGGCTCGGGAAATAGGATGTGATGGACTCTGAACCCGAGAGAACAGAGACTGCTATGCCCCACAGCAAGAGAAAGGTGCCGTAGCCAAGCGTAACGTTGGGGATGAAGTTTGATTGTTGTTCCATGATTGTTTGACAGCGCCCCCCTTTTTTGGTCTATGGGTGCGGATGGACATTCTCCGCACGATTCATGGAGGAGGACCGACTCGCCCAACCATGAAAGGACGACTTGCCTGCCTGCTTGTCCTGAACCTTCTGTGCATGACTGCGACGGTGGTGCCCTTGGCCCATGCGGACACTGGCAACAGCGGATGGCGCAACGTCGGGGTCGATCCTGCAAAGTGGCTTGATGGCCCAGAACCAGAAGACACCCCAATGCAAGAAACCTATCAAGGCAATGCGATTGTTGAAATTGAAGTATCGTATGTTCCAGCGCACTTCACTTCGCGTGCTTATGGCGTGATCGTCATTGAGTTGTTTGAAGCATGGGTTCCAATCACCACAGAGAACATGATCACCAACGTCGAAGACGGTATTTATGACGGCATATTTTTCCATCGAGTGATCGATGATTTCGTAATTCAAGGTGGCGACCCTAGCTGCTCGACGGTCGGCCTTTATCCGCTGACAAGTCCTCAATGTGGCAACGGGGGAACGGGTGACACCATTCCGCTCGAGCGAAACCCGAACCTCTCCCACGTCGACGGTGCAATCGGTATGGCTCGTGGTCAGGATCCGGATTCTGCCGATGCTCAATGGTACATTGCTGAAACCGAAGCCCACAACCTCGACCCGGAAAACCGAGACGATGAAGGGTACGCAACCTTTGGAATCGTGCGCGATGGTATGAGCCATGTTCGGGGTATTGCCTTGACTCCGACATCAGATGATCCAACGGGTGAAGAAGACATTCAGAATCCAGCTTCTTCAGCCGGCAGGCCGAGTTATGAGGCAGAAATCATCTCCATACGCATGGTTGGGGTCTCTGACCCCGATGGCACCGTTCGATTCGGGGATGGGCTGGAAGACGATACAACCTCATGGCTCTCAACGCTCGGTGACGCTTTCGGCGTCATTGGTTTGAGCCTGGGTGCGGTCCTCCTCCTCGCTTTTGCTGGCTTCTTGGTGTTCTATGTTGGACGCATCGACGCCCCTCTTGGCCTTGATAGCGCTTCGTCTGCTCCAACCTACGACGCCGTGTTGATCGACGACCCACCGCCAAAATAACCGAGGCTAAATCCTCTCACACAGTTGAACATTTTACATCCAGAACGATGTGAAGAACCCTTGGGGCATAGGATTTGACACGCTCAAGGTGTTCGGCTTCAATGGTCCAAACACGGCCAAGTTCTTTCGATAACTGGCGCAGTTCGCTGATGGTTTGTTCGCACCACTCCTCGATGGATCCTTCTTCGACATTCATGTGAATATGCAACCGCCCACCCTCTGGTTTGAGGCAATTCAAGGCGTGGGACCAAACCGCTTCAGAAGAAGGAAGCAAACCGAGGTGACAACGGTCAGCAATGCCGATCAGCGAGGGAAGCGTCGTCTGGTTATCTCCTTGATGAACGGTGAGTTGATCAGCGACGTTGTTCGCTTCAGCCCCCCATTGCAATCCGTCGATTGAGGCGGGGTTCATTTCGCATGCATGAACATGCAGCGCCCCACTTCGCACCAGCATCGGAAGGGTGTAGTAGCCAGTTCCAGCATAGGCGTCAACGATGGTTTCTCCTTGCATGTTAAGCCCACCAATGCGGTGCCTTTCCGTGACGTTTCCCGCTGAGAACATCACATGCTGGGCATCAAATCCAAACTTTACTCCATGGTCTGAAAATTCAACCCACGTCTGCTCTCCGTACAACATCTCGAGTTGCGGGCTCCGGAGGGCATTGTCCATGATTTGGGCTTGACGAGCAAGACGGGTTCCACCCAGTGCTGTCGCTACATTCTGCCATAGTTCATGACGGTTGGAGGAGCTTGCAGCCTCGAGGCGCTCGCACCAAGCATCGTCTTGAAAAGCATCGATAGGGAGCACGATGAGGTCACCAAGCCTTTCCCACTTGTTCGGCAGAGTTTCCACTAATTTCCCAGGAAGTTCAGCACCCTGATGTCCAGCCCAACTCAAGGCATATTTTCGAAGCCGATCATGAGGGTTCACCGATGGCCCAACTTCGCGAACGGCGAGCACTTCGTGCTCAAATTGGTAGGGGAAGACAGCCCTGAGTTCATCCATTTGCTCAATGCTTAGAGCAGAACTTTGCAGGCATGGGAAGCCTATTTGTTCTCTTCTTTCATTTCTCGAACGCCCCCCTTTATCGAACCACTTGAGGGCCTTGAGGGCTGCATGGAGTTCAGAACCAAGGTGCTGCGATGTCCAGATGACCACGCCAATGCGAGGGGTACCATCTGTGCTATCCATGGTGGCATCAAGGGGGGAACGGCTATGAATGTGCGTGGTAACCCTCATGCATGACCGAACAGCACCGTTGGTCCAACATTCGTCAGCAGACGCTGGCTCACTTGTTGATTGGACTGATGTGTCTTTCGATTTTCGTACCAATGGCTGCTGCAGCAGGCATGACATCATGCAACACGCCTGTCGTGGATGGAATTTGCGATACCTATGTGGACTCCCATGACGGAACACCTGATTACAAAGATTGGATTGAAGGCACCTATGATTTCACCATGCTCGGAACGGAACAACTCCAATTGGAGTTGACATGGGCCATTCGTGAATTTGACCGAGCAGCGCTTGGTCTGGATTCCCCTCTCCTTGCAGGCATGCTAGCGAACGACGGCTTAGAAGCAAAGGACGGTGCTCCAGCGGATTTAATTCGAAATTATATGGACCAAGAGTCAGCCGGTGCGGGTTCCCCAACCATTGGCGAAAAACTCCAAAATGAGATTGCAGCAGCCATAGCCGAGTCGCTTCAATCAAGCTTTGGTGAGGTATCAGTCTCGACAGGTTATGTCAATCAATACGTTGAATCTGGTGTGACCACCACCTGTTCCACGGATCCAACAACGGACTCAGAAGAAGAGGGTGCTTCGGAAAACAATGCGTTCAACCCTCCAATTTGTCTTTCGACAAGCGCCTTGATTCAACTTGATCAATCGACGTTCAACTTGGCGGAAAACGACGACCTCAATCTTGAGCGTGCTTACCAAGGTTTGATGGTGATGGGCACCGAAATCACCTCCTCGTTCGATTTTGTTGCCCGACGTGGCCATCTGGCGACCTACACCGTTAATCCCCCAAGTTACTCGACCATTGCTTCGGTCGACAGCGCTGGTCAAATCGTCGAGAAATTTGACACAAGTGCCTTCAATTCTGGTTCCTGGGTGATTGACCACAGAACTGCAAATGAAGTTGATTCAGATCTGACCCAAGGCGTCGAACTGACCTTAGTTCATCGGAACCGCTCGGACACCAAGACGGTGAATGTTCCTGAAGGATCCAAGGCCATGGACATCCATATCACGCTCGATTTGAGGGATGAATCTGCAGCGACTCTTGGTTTCACTGCAGGAATGCATTACCTCGATGCCGCGACGCTTGATGATTGGGGGGTCTCCCTCATGGATGCCGCTGAAAAGGCCACAGTTCCTATCGTGACTGCTGATGGTATCCGTCTGGCCTATCACAACGGTCTTGTTGATTTATCAAATTTCACATCCCAATTCCCTGTTGATGTGATTGCGGAGGGTGTGTCATCAACCGTTGCAGGCATTGACACGATTGAAATGAGTGAGATGCGTTGGATTTCAACCACCCCTGCGATCGGCTCGAGGCCAGCAGGTGGACTGAATTATTCTCACTCAGCTGGCTGCTCTGAAGTGGTGGCAGGAGGCGTGGATCTGAATTATTGTATCAGGGGAGAAGCCGCAATGGGCATCACGAATCCAGTCTATCTGGAAACTTCAAGTCAACCCTTTTCGATGCGGTTGATCGACATTCTTTCCCAAAATAACAACATTGATGAAATCGGAAAAGTCATCGATGAACTCACCACCGCTGATTTCGAACGTGTGCTCAATTCAGGGCTCACTCTGGAGACTGTGCTCAACAGCAGTTACCTCTCTGCCATTGTCCCTGCAAACCTCCCACCCTCGGAGGTGACCCTTGAAATTGTTCTTCCAAACTGGGTGAGAACTGCAAATGGCAGCGACCGTTTGGTCCTCAAGGATACGCTCGGAGGGAACGATGTAAATTCAATTTCCTTTGCTGGAACCAACCCGTACGATTGGAGGCATGCAATTCGTGGGGACAATCAAAATGTCATTTGTCCGAGCACAAACAAAACCTGTGTCACCAGTGCCATCGAGATGGATGCATTATCCTTCGATATAAACGAATGGGATTTCTCCTTGGGCTTCGAATTCGCCCTCGATGCAGATGTGTCGGTCTACCGAATTGGAATCCCTTCTCAATTCCTAGACGACATCGACACGGGTGAACACAGCGTTACCATGCAGGCGTTGCCTTCGGACTTGATTCGCCTTGGGCTTGACATCGCAAGTCGTGTCGACCAACCACTTAACCGAACGATTGATCTTGGGGAGATCTTTGGAGCCTTTTGCCCAGGTTTCAGTATCTGCAACGAATCATTAACATTTGAATTCACTTCAGAAGGTCTCATGGCTTTTGTCAAACGGGTCGGTGAACTGTTCACGCAATTTATCCAGGACGCTGCGAAAGAACTGGTGAAAACAGATATTATCAATTTTAAGGAAATAGACATCAGTGACTTCGAAGTGAAGACTCGTTTGAAGGGTGTTGGAGCGCCCGATCTTATTGTCAGCGATGAAGAACCATTGAGTCTAACCTTGAAAATTCCAAAGGTTAAGTTTTCATTGAAAATTGATCCGGATTTTGAGAAAATTAGAGAAGGCAACACGTCCGGAGTCCAAATCAGCCTGGTCACCGATCTCATCCGTTCAACATTTATTGAACCGATGGGGCTGATGATGCAAGGCATCACTGGCATGCTCACGAACAGCATCATTGGACTGGGAGGCCTGACTCTGCCTAACGGCGAGGACAATCCGGACGATGTCCTCACGGTCCCATTTAAGTTCAGCAGCACCTTGAATGAAGATTTTGAATTAGCAGTCAATGGTCCAATAAAAATAATCTTACCTTCTGGAATTACGTTGGAAAACCTTGAATCATCCCAAGGGAACATCCAATCAGAGGTCATCGATGGCCGTCAAGAAATCACATACATCATGCCAGCAGGTGATGTGGATGACAAGATTACTTTCCAAATACATTTATCTTGGGTGTACTTCTTGGTTCAATTCTGGAAATACCCGGCCATCATTGTCATCTTACTGATGCTCTTCGTGCGTCGTCGAAGGAAGAAGCGAGCAAAGAGAAACCTCCGTAGGGCGAGGTTTGCTGCCTCAGCAAAACCAAAGATTGGCAACGATGAGTTTGCAGACTTATCTGGTTTCCACAGCGAAGCCATCCACGGTGAGTTCGATGAATTTAAAGAACTCAACAAACCAAGCGCCCCCCCACTTCCGGCAGGCATATCACCATTCAAGGCCCCTCCGACCATCTTTGAAGAATCAATGATCGAAGAGGTTCCACTTCCAACTGAACTCATCGAAGACATCATCCCAGACATCATGCCAGACATTGAGGAAGACATCATGCCAGACATTGAGGAAGACATCGTCGAAGAAGTCGGTGAAGAGCGCTTCGATTGATCAGTTGTGAAGCGAATCATAGATTCGCTTTGCAAGCGATTGGCCGATGCCAGGAACAGTCATCAGGTTCTCGGCAGAAGCGTGCTGGATGCCTTGCCTTCCTCCAAAATGGCGGAGTAGGTTTTGCATTTTCTTAGCCCCCAACCCTTCGACACTTTCCAGAGGGTCTGTCATTTTGCTGCGCCCCCGGCGTTTACGATGGTATGTGTTGACAAATCGGTGAGCTTCATCCCGTGCATGGACCATCACTCTTCCTTTTCGATCCAAGATGATTGGCTCATGTCCATTCCTGTAGATTGTTTCTTCACGCTTCGCTAAGGCTGCTAAAGCAAATTTGTCGAGCACATCATGTTCTTTGAGCAGCCGCGTGATCGTTGAGAGGTGTGTTTCACCGCCATCAATCAACAGCAAATCTGGCCAAGTATCCTGACGTTTCAACCATCGTTCCACCACTTCACTCATCATGCGGAGATCATCCATAGCCTCACTTTTCACAATGTAAGTCCGGTACTCTTTCTTCGCTGGCCGGCCGTTGCGAAACGTCACGCTTGCCCCGACCCGTTCATCACCAAGCAGTTGAGCCATATCGAAGCAGACGATGTGATTTAATTGATCCATTCCAAGAACGCCTGCCCCATCATTGGCCGCACGCTGTTCCAATGAACCGCTGGTGGCGTTGGCTAATCGGGTCATCTGGATGTCCGCGTTTTGTCGGGCTAAGGTCAACAAGGTCACTAAATCGCCTCGCAATGGAGTTCGAACCTCGACCTTTGCTTTCCGACGGGTGCACAACCATTCCTCGATCCCATCCAAAAGTGGAGTTGGAGTCAGCAGCAACCTTGGCGGACGTCGATTTGCATAATGCTCGGAAACAAAACTGGCGACGGTTTCCCCAAGGTCGCCTCGATGGACCATGGGCCAGACCTCCTGGCCTTTGACCACGCCTTTATCGGCATGCATGATGACAACAGCAGCCATCTCACCTTGAGCAACGATGCCAATAGCGTCACAATCTCGGTACACTTTGCTCGAGACAACATGCTGGCCAGTGGTTGCTCGAACGGCCCGAATCGTGTCTCGGTGAGCCGCGGCCTGTTCAAACTGCATGCCTTCAGCGGCTTGGTCCATTTCAGTGGCTAATTCCTCAAGCAAAGCGACAGCATCGCCGTTGAGTACCCTGCGTACGGTGTTGACGCTCTCAGCATAGCCCGCTGCATCAATGCACGGGCCAGAGCACAAACCAATGTGCATGGAGAGGCAACCTTGGGGGAGCAATTCCTTACAATCACGGATACCGAATTGTCTGCGTAGGAGTTGCATCACTTGCTTGGCAGCACCCGCATTTGGAAATGGACCCCATCTTAGGCTGCCCTTTGGTGGATGGCGGGTGTACATGATCCGAGGGATTTCTTCTTTTGTCAGCACCAAGAACGGGTAGGATTTGTCATCCTTAAGCATGGAGTTGTACCTTGGTTTGTGTTGCCTGATTAATTGACGTTCGAGGATCAGTGCTTCCTCGGGAGAATTTGTTACAATGCATTCGATGTCATCAGAACGCTTGACGAGTTCAGGAATCATTTGGCGGTCTGGACTTTGTGCGAAATAGGAACGAATGCGTTCGTTGAGTTTCGTAGCCTTTCCGACATAGAGCACCCGTCCTTGATTGGTTTTGAACAAGTAAACCCCTGGACGCTTCGGGAAATCCACCGAAGCGAGGGTGACAGGCATAGCCTCTGCTCATCGCCGCCCCCAAAAAAGGAAACCCCTCCACCCATCAAGGTTGATGCAGGAAAAGCGGTGGTTAGAAAGCAACATGGTCATTGGAAGGGACATGGTTGCTGCCATATCGACCCCACAAGAGCGTATTTTACGCTGGCTTGGTCGTTGCTCACCTGCGATGGAGAAGGCTTGGGATGTCAACCGAGACCTTTCCGTACCTGGCATCAGCGAAGCGCTTGGTGTCGTGCGCAGTGCCCTGAATATTCCCCTGAATGTGTTGGAAGAACAGGGTCTGATTTTCAAGCGAAAAGCCCACGTGATTGGCGGCGGTTCTCGGCGCAGGCATGTCTACCACCTCACCGAGGTTGGTCGTCAAAGCCTCGAAGCCCTTGGTGCAACGAAACAAAAGAAAAAATCATCACGTGGGACCTCGTTTGGAACATTGCCAACCCTTGGGAAAATACACGGTCGTCAGCACCTTGCAGCCGAAGTAAGTGAACAGGTTCGTGAACAGCACTGCTTGGCGCTCAGTGGTTTGCCTGGAATTGGGAAAACGACGATCGGTGGTCTTGTTAGCGAGCATTTGTTGGAATCTGGTGCCAATGTTCGATGGGCGCAGGTTGGTGAATTTACTGACCTTCATGCCTTATGTGAGCAATGGGGTTTCAAAGGACCACTGCCAAAAAACAACCAAGCCTTGGTCGAATATGCTGCCAAGAAATGCAAAGGAGAGATGTTGGTCATCGATGACGCTCACCTCATTTCTGGACGCCACATTGATTCAATTCGTTCCTTTTGTACCCAACTTGGCGAGGAACATGCGGCTCACATGCTGCTGATTGGAAGGGAACCCATGCCGTTCCCCGAAGCGTTTCCTCGAATTGCCATTCCATCGCTCGAGGTCCAAGACGCAGCCCTCTTGCTTGGTGACACGCTGCCGGAGGACGAACGCTTGCGCATCGCAGAACGATTGGGTGGCCACCCCTTGGCCATTTTACTTCATGAAGATGGAATACCTCTTCCTGAAGCAGGTGCTGATGTCCAATCCTATGTGGAGAATGTTGTGCTTTCAACCCTCGATGATTCCACCAGAACAGCTCTTGATCACATCGTGATGGTGCCGATGCCAATCGAAGCAAGCAAGGCGTTTGACAGCGAAGTTGTCGGTATTTTGGACGACTACGCCTTTTTGAGATGGACTTCAAACCTCGAGAAAATGGAAATCCAACATCTGGTTCGAAACGTTCGCCGTTCTGCGCTTGATGACGAGACGACGCACCGACTGCACCAAGCCGCCGTGACCCATTGGGAAAGATTAGCAGAAACAGCAGATGATCACATCATTCTCCTTTACCATCGCATAGCCAGCCTTGAGGAAGGCGTTGATGCCCAACTCGATCTTGAGATGGAACGGTTCGTTGAAACTCATTCAGGGGCTTTCTCAGTCCTGTTGGAGCAGGCGATTAAAGTGTCTTCAGAGCCTTCGCATTTGCATTACCTCGCAGGAAAGGTGGCCATTGAGCGCTGTGAGCCCGAACATGCTCGGCGCCATCTGGAATCGATTGATGATTCGGCAGAATCGAGGCAGGTAGCCTTCGGTTTGGCTATGCTTGAGGGCAGGGTGGAAGAGGCTGAGGAACTCATCGAAGCAGGTTTGTCCTCCGAGGTACAAAGCGACACCAACCGAATGGCGCTTGCAGCAGCAGCACGTCGTCTTGATGACCGCATCCACAATCAAACCGATCCAACATTGTCAAACGATGTCAAACATTACCTCTCGAAAGTTAAACTTCCCCAAGACGCACCCGAGGAACGTTCTGTCACCCTTGTTGCCATGTCAATGATTCAACATGCTTTGGCCCTTCAAGAAGCGGACTTCGAAAAAGCACAACGCCTTCGAACCTCGCTGGCAGGAATTGGTGGTTTAGCCCAACCTCTTCTGCAAAGCATGGCGGCAAAAGCAACCCTGCTGAAGGCCAAAAGCGCTTCTGAAGTGGCACAAGGACTTGAGGAAATGCACCTGGCTATAGCGGCGCAAACCAATACAATTCGCGCAGATGCGCTTCGCCTCGCCCTCGTCGAGCACCTTCAGGAGCGGGATGCAGTGAAAGCCAAGGAAATCTTTGACACGATTGCGGCGCCAAAACGATCTGCCAACAACGCAACGCTTCATCGCATCAATGCCCGTTGGTGGACCTGTAAATCACACCTGCAGTCAAGCATGCGTCGAGTCGCTTTGAGGGAAGCCATCACCCAGCACCGTGCAGCAGGATGCCCACGAGCGGCTAAAATGCTTGAAACCCAACTTCATTCACTTCTGTGATCAAAGTTCGGCACCGATGAGGGTCTTGGTATCAGCGATGCCCTCGATGATTCGAATGTCTTCGACGATGCACCGTGTGAGTGTGTATTCATCATCGGCTTGAACCCGAGCAATCAGGTCATATGCACCGAATAACATCCATCGGTCCGTGACGAATTCAATGCTATCCAAGGCCTTGCGAACTTCATGTTCACGTCCAGGTTGCGTCGTAATGAGTACAAATCCAATCGCCATCATCTCACCTCAATATTCGACCGCAATGAGGGTCTGTGTTTCTTTCACACCTGAAATCTGACGGAATTCACGCATCAACATCGATGTCAATTCACCAGCGTTTTCTGAACTCACCCTCACCAGAAGATCAAATTCGCCATAGAGGGCGTGAACTTCTGCAATCGATTTGTGGCCAGCAAGCGCTAAGTACACCTCTCGCTCGTGTGAGGGGAGGGTTTTGAACAGGACAAATGCCTCAGGCATGGTCACCCCAGAGAAAGTCCGGCCTTATTGGTTGCGAATTAGAATCTCCACCATGAGCCTTCGATGAGGACCCACGAAGGGGAACCATTGAAATGCATTTGCGCCGACCTGTCGCTATGCAACCCAAGCACCTTCGTCAATGGTCGGCCTTGATGTTGGTTGCTTTGCTTATTTGCACCCCATTCACAGGCGCTCTTTCATCGATTTCGGACCCTCTTGAAGATGAGGTTTTAGCACCGGAACATGCTTCTCCAAAAGCCCAAACGACATGGTCTGGAACCGTCACGGTGACCACCTCATACACCGTTGCCGTGTTCGATGAATTGATTGTAAGTGCATGCACTCAGATTGAACTTGGTGCTGGGGCTCGGATTTACATCGAAGGGCGCCTCACGGTGGAAGGGACGAGCAGTTGTCCTGTGGTGATGTTCTCTTTCGCCACCTTAGATCATGAAGGTCTTCAATTCAACAGCAGTTCAAACGGTCGGGGATCCGTGATTCATAATTTAACCATTGAAGACGCCATTTACGCTGTGACCATTTTCGGAAGCAATCCACTGTTCACCAACCTCACCATCATCAATCCTGACCGCGTTGGTCTTGATCTCTTCAGCAGTGCTTCCCCAGTGATTCATGACCTTTACATCGACCAAGCTGGCCGAATGGTTCCCGTTCAGAACGATTGGCGTTACGGGCTTGGTCTTTCGATTGGTGACGGTTCCACCCCCATCATCGATGGAGCCTACTTCACTGATATTTTGACGCGTGGAATCAACATTTGGGGCGGCTCAGGAGGGCTGCTCCGGAACATCGTCATGGACAACATCAGCGGTTCTTCGTGGGTCACTGCAGCAGGGGTTTGGGTGGAAGACAGCCAACCGTTGCTCACCAACCTTAGCATCGATAAGTCGGACAACGGCATTGTTGTTCAGCACATTGACGATGGTGGTTATACCCGAGCCGTCATCAAAGACGCAACGGTAAGCAATTCAATGTACAGGGGCGTTTATGTTGACAAATTCAACCATACGAATTACACCAATTATGAGACCGCAGATTTCACCAACCTAACGGTTCGTGGGACCGGCGGGCCCGGTGCAAAAACTGCGAACATCGGGTTTGCAGCGATTGATGTCAACGCAACAGGTGCTTGGTTTGAGAACACCTTGGTTGAGGACTCAACCACCGTGGGAGTTCGCCTTTACTTTGTTGACAGTTCGACCACATTCCGCAACTTGACGGTGCTCGATTCCGGTGATCCAGGACAAGGGCCTCATGAAGCAGGGGTGGCGGTCCGTTCATCCTTTTTCGCACCTCATTTTGACGGCCTGACCGTTTCAGGGTCCGTTGGTCCTGGCGTTTCGTCCACTTCTGGCGGTGCCATGCAGGGTTCGGATTGGAACCTGCATAACAATTCCAAAGATGGCCTCTTTATCGACAAAGCCACAGTGGTCGTCGATGGGCTAGACTTGGCCGACAACGCAGAGTCAGGAGCCCATGTCTTTGATGCAAGGTACGTGACCTTCGAGAACCTCACCGCTCTCAACAACGGTGGCGACCCTGCTACGGCTTCCCTCGGTGATCAAGCCGGATTATTCTATGAGAAATCAAACGACATTGAATCATCATCAGGCGATGTAACATGCCGTAGCTGCACGGTGGAAGGGTCGACAGGTTCAGGCGTTTATGCTTTGAATTCAGTGGACCTGTGGCTGCAAAACCTCACCTTGTCTGATAACAATCCAAACCGTCCGGCCTTTATGGCTGACAATCAAGGCTTGACGCTCGGTCAACAGGGAGGACGCATACACATTCAGGGCGCCAACATTGCCTCGGAAAGCCCTGGCGTTCCAGCGTTATCCCTCGTTAAAGCCGCAGCCAATTTGGACTCGCTCGTGCTCTCAGGAAACCACAGCGGAATTGAATGGGATGCCAATAACAATGGAAACTTCCCTTCCTCGATCAGTCGAACTGAGTTTACAGGAACGGCTTGTTTGACCCTCATTGATCACATATCCCTTTCTGGAACGGGCAACAGCGTGACCGCTGCATGCAGTGGTTCCATTGTCTTACAGAACAGCCAAGTCAATTGGTCTGGCTTCACCGATACAACGGGCGCACACCAAATCCAACTCGATAGCACCTCAGACTTGCACCTGCACCAACCAGTGAACGTGGATTTGACATTGGCAAGCATCGCTGGTTCAGCCACCATCGATGTGGCTTGGGACATCACAGTGTGGGTGGTGAACAACTTCACCAACGGTATTCCAAACGCCAATGTCAACACCTCTTTTGCACAATTCGAACCCTCGGTTGAGGAGTCGACAAACGACCTTGGTTACGTGCAACTGCCTGACTTCATCGGTCAACGATGGACCAACACAGGGGCTTCTTCTGACAACAGCATCAGCGTTTCATGTGGTTATGACAGTGTTTCAAACACGACATCATTGGTGCTCGACCAAGATCGCTTTGTCAACTGCCTTCTTCCGCTTGAAAACCAAGTCCCATTCCTGATCTGGACCTCGCCCGCAGACAGCATGGTGTATCCATCCCAAGGCGAAGTAGAGTTCAACGCGTCCGACTCATGGGACCTTGATGATGACATCTTGACCTTTACATGGACTTCGTCCATAGACGGTTGGTTGAGCGATGGTGGAGTCTCTGTGTTGACTGGGAATGGATTGACAGCCCCCTCTGTGGGATTGAGCGATGGTATCCATGTCATCACGTTGGAAGTGTGTGACGATGCAGGGCATTGTGTCTCAGAAACCAGAACCATTGAACTTGCAAACCAACCCCCAATCATTGTCTTCGATGTCACGCCATCGCTGACGCCCTGGTCAGAATTAATCATTCCAAGGACACAGAGTGTTCATTTCAACATCAGCGGAATCTCAGATCCCGAAGGCGATGCATTGACCTGCTGGATTGAGAGGTCCTACATCGAATCCGAAACCACAGCTGCATCCTGCCCAAGTGAAATTTGGATGAATTTAACGATGGAAGAGACCGTACCTTCAACCTTCGATTTGACCCTCTATGCCTCCGATGCCATCAATGCTCCTTCAACATACACCATTCCTGTGGAAATTTACAATGAAGTTCCAACACCAGTGTTCGAAGTTCAGCGCAACGGGAATGAAAGTCAAGAGACGGTCACCTTTGACGGATCCACCACGATCGATCCAGAGGGTGATGTGCTTGAAGTCGAATGGTGGTCAAGCCTTGATGGGCAACTGGGATGGTCCAATCAGGCAAACGCCACGGTCTGGACTGGTCATCTTTCACGCGGAGTTCATAGCATTGAAATGCGGGTTGTCGATGATCGCCCAGAACACATCAATGCTACCAAGACCACATCTGTTCTTGTACCAGTGGAGAATTCCCCGCCCCGTACTGAGATTTCAACCCCTGAATCAACCGTCACATACACTTCCTCAGAATTAATTTGGTTCTCTGCCAATGGATCAGGGGATTACGATGCAGCGTGTTCGACCTTCCCAGAAAACGGCAGTTGGCATTGTGCAGACAGTGACCCATTCGGTGGGTCAGAATACCTCATTGTAGTTTGGTCCAGCGATTTGGACGGGCGATTGACTCCAGAAGGTGAAGATTGGCTTCTCTTTGATACTCGACTTTCTGCTGGTACGCACCAGATTTCGTTGAGCCTTGACGATGGCATCCACCAACCCGTGACCGTCAATCACACCATTGAAGTCACAACCTCTGCACCGGTGTTGGATTTGGTTTCGCCTGTCGATGGCGAAATCTTCCGATCTTCTGATTCTGTGTTTTGGAACGCAGTCCAGTCCGTTGACTACGATGGGGATGAGTTCACCATGACCGTTCGAAGTGATTTGCTGAACGAACCGCTGTTGGACAGCGTTGCACCAAACGTGACCCACATCAGCAACCTCCCTGCTGGGACCCATACCATGGAAATCACCCTTGAAGATGTAAATGGAATGGTTTCCAATTCCTTCATCACCCTCACAGTGGGTCAATCAGACCCGATTGCCGTCATGATTTCACCTGAGAACAGGGATTCAATCACTGCGGGAGCGTATGTGGTTTTGAGTGAAGAATCAACTGACGCTGATGACGACATGGTCACCAGAGAATGGCGACATTGGGCTCTGAATGGCACGTACACCATCCTCTCGACCAAGAGCCTTGATGAGGTTCAATTCTTACCTGGCGATCATAAAATTTCACTTTACATCAAAGACAGTCGGGATGGCATGGATGAAGTCTTTGCTAACATCACGGTCCAATCAAGCCTGCCTCGACTTTCAGATTTGGTCTATACGCCATCGGAACTGATTGCCGGTGAAGTGAACACACTCACCGTTTCAGTGACAATGGATGACGCTGATGGAACAACAAACGATGTCCGTGTGACGGTCAAATACAACCTTCAACTTTGGGAAATGAACCTCTCGGACCCAGATGGAGATCATGTCTGGACTGGAAGCATGGAACTGAATCCAGAATCATCTGGACGACCAAACATGAAGGTCATCGCCACTGACGGGGATGGGGACGAAGCCAATGTGGAAGTCTTGAGCGTGACCCTTAATGTCAACGCCCCTCCAAACGACAACCGACCGATGCTCTTACTCGGGGCTGTTTTGACGTTCATTTCGGTTCTCACGGGAGGCGCAATGCTTGTCGCCCGTCGAAGATCACGTTTGGCAGAATTGGACCTCATCGAATCTTGGGACGCCTTCGGTTCAATCACACCGACCGACGCCACTGTGGAGGATTCTCCCGTGACGCTTGAAGGTGGTTTGATCGACGGCGCTTCGGAAGTCGAAGCCGAGGAAGAAGGCAATGAAGAGGAGCCTCAACCGTTGAAGGGCACTGACCTTGATTGGGACAATGTTTGATTCATTGTCGAGTCAATTTGTACACCGATGAAGTCAGGCTGCTGAGTCCACGCTGCTTTTCATCTTCCAGGTCGATTTTATCGAGCAGTTCCACATCGAACCTCGAACCAAACAGGCGCTGAACTTCATCATCCGGTAACGAAAATGGAGGCCCTTGCATCTGGTCCTGCGGGTAGGCGAAGGTGATCATCAAACCAACCGCGCCTGCAGCGCAGAGTGAG
>Ga0308011_10000391_pt1 | contig 23389 bp, 32 predicted proteins | sample Neamet177_FD_203144 | JGI IMG/M metagenome (GOLD analysis project Ga0308011, IMG submission 203144) | Marine microbial communities from water near the shore, Antarctic Ocean - #177 | ecosystem: Environmental > Aquatic > Marine > Unclassified | place: Southern Ocean | collected 2014-07-25 | reverse complement strand
ATAACGTTATGTTTTATATACTTTACTATTTCAAAATATATCATTCTCATAATAAAACATACAAATAATATCTTAAATAATAATACTAAGTAACCGAATAAAATTTTAAATATTAGCATTGATACGAATTTTTAATTTTTCTATCTCTTTCTCTAAATCTTTTAATTTACCCTCCGCCGATCTTGCTCTTATTACCGCTCTAAGTTTATCCGATCTATACTCCTCCATTGATTGGTCGTATAGTCTTTCGTTCATTATAAGGTTATTAACATAAAATCCGATTTCTTGCCAACAAAAATACATATCATTTAAAGCTATGTTTTTGGGCTTTAGTTTTTTATTTTTAATAATATGCTCTCCAACTAAATTATAGTTTGTTATATATTCTAATTCTTTTAAATTGTTTATTTTATTATTCATTTCTTTGTTTTAATTTGTTCTATAATATCTCGGCATCTTTAACGTCGAGCATTGCAACTTCTTTAGGTATTTTCTTTGTATTACTAAACTCGGTAGTTTTATTATGGTATTGAGTTTCCCACTTTGGATCTACAAGATATAAATTAAATTTAAATACACCTTCCGGAGTATAATTAATATATAAAGGAATGTCTAGATTGTCGTTACACTTTTCTATCATTGCGTCGTACTTCTTTTTTTCAATTAATAAAGTATCGTAATGTTTACTCCTACATTTTAACTCTATTCTTACAAACGTAGCCGGACTATAGCAGTCCCATTTGGACATTTGTTTTTTAGCACGGACTAGATCGGGATAGTAAAACGATTTAAGATATTCGAATAAATCTTTCTCTTTCATTATGCGTACTCTTCAAACACTTGTTTAAGTTTAGCGTGTACCCCATTTATAAAACAAGAACTGCAGCCGGTTGTACCCGCTCGATCATTAAATACTCTATTATATATAACAAGTAGTTCTAATTGTATCGGAGGAGTTATTTTAGGAGGAGGATTTTTAAAGTAATTATCTAAGTAAGAGTGTTCTTTTTCGGTTAAACAGTTTATTTTCTTACTTGGAAACATCTTGTTTAAAGTATCTTTTCTTTTGTCACATCCGCAGTCTTCTCCTAGTATAAACTTTGCGACTTTAGCAATTCCCGTTTTGTCTAAAACTTCTTCGACTTTGTCTCCTAAACCTTTAGAGGCATTTTCGTAATTCTTTTTATATTCTCGATAAGCTTTACTTCTCTTATCGCCTTTGAAATCTTCCATAATTATTTATTTTAATAGTTCGTAATCTTGATTTTTATAATCTTCCCAGTCTTCTTTTAGATCTAATTTTATTTCGTTTTTAACATTCTTTAAAGTATTGAAGATACTTACCCAGCTTATATTTGTCTCGGCGGCTATCTTACGTATACTTAAATCGGTTTGAGAATATAATTTAAATAGTTTCTTTTCATACCAATTAAACGAGTCTACTTTATCGTCTAGTAAATTAATAAACTTATCGTATCCTATTTCCTCATCCATTTCGTTACTGTCCGGTATTTGATAAAAAAATCTTTTATCGTCAATACTTTGTATCTTAACTTTTTTCTTAGCATTGTAAAATTGAAACTGAACACTACGCAAAGTAAAAAACATATATCCCCGGTTAACTTTACCGTCTTTAATAATACTTTTTTCATCGGTATATTTATAAAGTATTAGGTAAGTCTCTTGCACGATATCTTCGGCGTAGCTAGAACCTCCTAAACTATTAACTATTTTAATCCAACTCTCGTGCTCTTTAGCCACTATTTCTAGCCATTGTGCGCTCTTACCCATATCACATTAATACTTATTACACCTAACAAACATTGTAAGGTAAATTCATCTTCTACGTCGTACCGTTCTTTGTGATATAATACTCCTAACATAAACCCGACTATAGGGCTAATTACTACTTCAGCGTTTTTTACTTGAGCTATAATTATAAACAAAAAAGCAAACCCCAATAAAATAAAAAATAGTATCAAAATGCTAAAGTTTCTTTTTTTCTATTTATTAATAAATCTTTACCCATATATTCGAAGCCTACATTATTAATTTTCATTTTTATTTTTATAGGCATATCGTGCGGTGTAGGTCTGCCGCCGGTTTCGTTCTCCTTTATTTTTAAAACGGAAATGTTACTATACATCCAATCGCTCGAATGAGAAACGTATCTATGAATACAAATAGTGTCGTCGGAACGGTTACCCCATTTACCGCCACCTTCAACGTCTCCAATAGATAAAGGTTTTGGCAAGCCTTGGTACTCGTGCCCCGCTTGATGGACTTGTCTTAATGCGTTTGTTACCCCGTGACAATTTAAAAACAAAGTTGTGTTTCTTTTTTTGGCAAATAATCTGAACTCGCTCGCTACTTGATAATCGTAATCGTGAGAGTTACCGGTTAACTTTTGTAAAACCGGATCTTTACTAAGACTATTATATGGATCAATTAACAAAGCGTCGTAGTTCCAAGCGTCTTTAATTTGGTTAGCTTCTTTTAAAAGGTTCTTATATGTATATAATTCGTCTACGTCTATAATTTTAAAATGATTGTTTGCCCATTCTACTGCTACTTTAATTTGGTCGTCGTTTGCTTTTTGGATTGGTAAGCCCATTTTAAACTCTATTATTTTTCTTAAAATACTTTGAGGCGTGTTCTCGCTTGACCATATTAAAAATTTAAGATTATGCTTAACCGCCCAAAGAACAAACAAATAAATTATACAAGTGGTTTTGCCAACATTTGCGTGCCCGATTATTAAACTAAACGATCCATATTTAAATCTAAAAAATTCGTCAATCTCTGGAATTCCTATTTTTAAGCCTTCTTTAATTCTACCGTATTTAATATCTAGTATTTTATCTTGTAATTTGTTTGCTTGTGCTATCATAAACTTTGTGGTGTTTTATTGTATTTCAATTCCGTTTTTCTGTTTTGAGTCTCCGGCTTTGGTATATTAAACCCGGTAATATGATTTACTCTATAATTCCAAAAATCCATAGGAAAGGGATCTCCTTCTTTTAATGTCTTTAGCATATATAAAAATAAAGGGGGCTATTAACCCCCTAATTAAATTAAAAAGGTGCGTCCGCCGATATTTCTTCTCTTGCCGGGTTTTGGTCTTCGTTGCCTACTTGACCAACGGTAGCGGCTATTTTCCATCCGTTAATACTATTATAGTATTTTCCGTTATACTCGTTACCCTTTATATTAATAGATACAACTACCGGACTCCCTACTTTATATTGAGTAAGTTGAGAGATTTTATCTCCCATAAAGTCGATTGCAATATCTTGAGGATAAGTATCGTTTGTTGTAACAACTATCTGTTGTTTACTCCATTCGTTACCATTTTTTTTTGAAGTTCCCGTTATCGTTTCTCCAATTAATTTTAACGTTCCTGTAATTTCCATAAATTTAGATTTTATTATTTGATTATTGTATTTGATTTTATAATACCCAGTTTTTACTCTACAGCCCAGATAACTCACTTCTTATCGCTTTACTCATTTTAAATTTAGCTTCTATAGCTTCCATTTTACCACCTCCTTTTATATGAGCTATTGCCTTATTGTATTCCGGAGTATCTTTATTTAACCAAGGTTTATCTTCGTCTTTAATTGCTCCATTAGATACCGGAGCTTTATTAACGTTAGTAAGTCCGCTCGCTATATTTGCGTCGTCGTCTACCGCTTGAAGTCCTAAAAGACTTGCTAAAGTATATCTGCGGTAATAAGTTATCGCCGATCCTAATTTTTGTGGGTCGTTTATTTCCGGTAATTTTAAAGCGGATATAACTCCTTGTGCGGAATCAATACATATTAATTTCGAATAAACCATATCCTCCTCTATTGGTTGTAATAATAAAAGTTTATGTTTTTTAAAAAGCGGTTGTAATTGCTTAATTAAAGAATTAATATCGAAATACTTTGATTTATAAAACGGGTTTTTAGCGTCTTTACTTATCGTTCCGATTTCTTGTTGTAAGTTAAATAGCTTTTCGTTTATAGATAAGGTAATTTTTTCTTTAGTTGCCATTGCTTTGTATTTTTAATTGGTTTAATAATTGTTTGTTTTCGTATTGCAGTTCTAAGATCTTACCGTAGAGTTCTGCCTTTGTTTGATTTTCCATAGTATAAAGATACGAAAAAATAATTAACAAAAAAAAGGAGCAACATTTCTGCTACCCCTTTTCAAACAAAGAACAAATTAAACACAAAGAATATTATAATAGTTTTTTTAGTTTCTTACTATACGTCTCAATCATTTCTATAATATCGACGTTTGAATATTTTACTATTTCTTTACTTTTCAAATATAACTCTTCTGCTAGTCTTTTTCCTAAAAAAATAGAATATTTATACTGCTCTCCATATTTAAAGACATTGCAGCCGCAGCATTGAGGCTTTACATTCTCTTCTGACCATCTCGTGCTGTAATGTTTTCTACTCATAAAGTGCCCCGCTTGGATTTCTTTCCAAAAGAATACTTTAGAGCAAGTAATACAAACACAATTTTTATCGTTGTCCGCATTGCTTAATCTTATATATTGACTAAATACCGCATCAAGTTTTTTTATTAGTTTACTCCTAGATGGTTTTTTAATTTTAGGCATCCATATGACTAATTAAATCCGTTCCTAACTTTTCGTCTATTCCTTTTATTTGTTTATAAATGTATTTACTATCGGACTTAACTTTTTTTTTCTCTACGAGTTTGGAGTCAATTCCCAGATTCTGGTACTGGATTGCGTCAAGTTCTAAAAGTTGGTCGGTTCTTTCTTGTATAGACTTATTAAAATCAATAGCTATTTTTTCGGCTAATCTTCTTATAGTAAAATCGTCTGACATTTATTTAATTTAATAATTAATAATTTGTTTTTTTAAAAAAACTTTAAAATATATATAACGTAATTTTCCCACTACCCACCAAAGGTATTTAGTTTTTTTTTAAGAATCAAGTATTTATATAGAATTGTTTATAACTACTATTCTATTTCTTATTGATGTTTATTATTGCCAAATACTTTTTCGACTCCACGGCTTCCGAAATATCCTCCAATCACGATACTCAGAAGCCCGGTTATAGAATCTAAAGGATAGCCTAAATACCATCCTATTACATAACTTACGGTTAAGAATACTAAAGTTAAAGGTCTAACGTTTGAAGATAACCAAGAGCCGCTCCTAGCGTCCGCCACCCAGCGTCTTGTAGTTCCGTCTATTTCGGCTCGCTCTATATCAAGTTTTTTTAACGCTATTTGTTTATCTCCTTCGTTCATATCGGAGCCTCCTATAATAGCTTTTAAGACGCTTCCAACCGCCGTATTATCAGCAATAGCTGAAACAACGTTAGGAATTTTAGAGAGTAAAAACTTACCCACTACCGTGTCTTTTATTTTTTTCTTTTCAGGCATAATGTATTACCTACCGTGTTAGTAAGTCCATACGGAGTTCGGTTTGCTTTCGTCCGTGTCGCAGTGTATAAAGGTTTTCGCCACGCCCAGTCTTTTAAACCCCGCTTTGATAAGGGAATTAATAATAACGTATCTTTGAGAGCCTCCTCCCACGGCAATATCTGCGGCTTTTCCGGTAAGATGGCTGGAATTAATAACGCCTCCCACGGTTTTATTGTGTTCGATGCTCCGGTATCCTGACGTAATTTTATACGGAATCCCTGAAATTTTACGTGCATCGTTGAGCATTCGCAAAAAATTAACATCCATATTAACACCGCTACCCGGGAGCGTTGGATCTTCAAACTCTTGTAATTCAAAATAAGACATTTATAAAGTTATAATTTTAATTAAAATCAATAGTAAGATAGTATAAATAAAAATAACTTTTCCTTTATTATAAATGTTATTACTTTTAAAGTTATTTAAAGTCCAATCCGCTATTTTATTTATTGTTTTAAAACTAAATTTTTTAATTTTATTTATTGTTTTTTTTACTATCATAGTCTAGGGTTTCTTTTAGCATAATTCTATCAAACATTTCGTCCTGATTTTTAAGCATTTCTTTTTGAAGATTTATTATTAATTGCTCGTATTCGTCTTTGCTCTTAGTTAAAGATTCGATAGTTTGCTCTCTACTATCTAGTTTGCTTTTAAGAGCGTTAATGTCGTCCGGTTTTGAGCCCGTTATAGTACTTATTACCATCGCTAGAGAAGCCGAGAGCGTACCTACTAACATCATTACCACTTCTTTATTAGAGTCTAAGACGGGGTATTGTATAAAAACGACTACTAGCCCCACAATGAAAAGAAAGATAAGCAGGGCGCCGCTATAATGCCTCAGATCTCTTGCCACTCCATTCTTTGGTAGATTCATTTTTTCAGCTTATTATAAATTGATATACCCGTGTATGCTATTGCTAAAACTAAACTAATTGTTTGTAAGGTAGGATTTGCTTTACTTAAGTTTAAAGCTAAAGCAAAAAAATTAAAACTTGCAATCTTTAACTCTTCCATTTTATTCTATTAAATCCCAAATTTGATTTTCTTCATTCCAAGAATAAAAATCTCCATCAGTTGGTTTTGGTGTTGGCGGTTGCCAGTCATCTTTACTATCTAGTCCCCAAGACTCAAAAGGTTGTGGAGTTATAAATTTATCTTTTTCTGAATTGTAAGTATATCCTACTCCTGCATATTGTTTCCTAAAATTTCCATTATAAGAAGTTTGCACCCATTGAGCAAAACCAAAAACAGAATTTAAAAAGTCTACTCCTTTAGATTCATTTTCTTTTTCGTTTTCGTCAAGTAAAACAGAGTTATTTATTACGATAACTTGTTCAACTATATTATCCAAATTTATTTTTGCAAAATGTGCCATAGTTTATGCTGTATAAGATCCCGAGCCTGTAAATATTAATATTGTATTACTTCCGCTTGTTGAAACCGTTGGCGAACCTGCCGAACTTCCAGAATAATTTGCGGTTGGAATTTTAAGTATTACTACTCCAGAACCACCTGTACCGCCTGCTCCATCACCGCCACCGCCACCGCCAGAACCAGTACTAGTACTTCCGTTTCCGGGTGATGAATTTGGTTTAGCACCGCCACCGCCACCGCCAGAACCACCAGAACCAACACCGTGACCATTAGAACCATTTCCACCACCGCCACCACCTGCACGAGTAATACTGCTTCCTGTAATATTAGAACTTGCACCAGAACCACCATTAGCACCGCTTGAGCCAGTAGCATCAGATCCGGCAGCTCCTGCGCCACCGCCACCACCGCCAAAACGACCACCGCCACTAGGTGCATAATTACCATTACCACCTAAATTTCCCTGTACTGGATTTGTTGTTCTACCACCCCCATTATTATTATTTCCAGGAGTAATACCCGCACCACCACCACCAGAACCACCAGTTTGTCCTGCAGTTGGTGCAACGTTAGTACTTCCGCCTGCGCCACCACCTGTTGATGTAGTTTGGTCAAATGTTGTATTATTGCCATTAGATGGGGGAGTAGAACCAGAACCACCTGCCCCAATAGTAACTGTATAAGTAGTTCCACCATTAAGTGTGAACGAAGATACAGCCCTATATCCACCTGCTCCAGCAGCACCACCACGACCGTTACCGCCTGCTCCACCACCTGCAATAACTAAATAATCAATATTGTAATCTACAACTGGAGCAGCCGCAATGTATAGTCTATTTCTTAAAGCCATATTTTTTTTTTAAACCGTTGTATCTGAAACGTATGCTTGTACTACATAAGCAAATTTTGCATTGGTTGAATCGTCTAAACAGGTTATTTGTAAAAGATTAGTTGAACCACCAACATAATTAATTCCCCCAACTTTATAAAAAGCTTCAGATGTTCCTGCATTTGAGTCAAGGGTTATTGTTTGCGCTCCTGTTAAATTCCATATATCAATTACTTGACCCGCTTTAAAATTTGTAAAATCAAACTCAATACCACCATTTAAACTGTTAGCCATAACAAAAATAGCTGCTGCTCCCCAATCTATAGTAGTTGCTCCGCTTCTATTTGTAACAGAAGAAACCGCTGTATATCGATTCTCGAGTTTATCGTGTGTAATATTATCGTTTAGAATCTTTGCAGTAGTTACCGCATTAGAAGCGACCATATCCGCAACAATTTGAACCTCTCCAATTACTCCCGTACTTGTTGAACCTAATACTCTATCTGCTGTAGCTAAATTTTGCATCTTAGCGTAGGTAACCGCATCCGCTGCAATAGTTAAAGCTCCCGTATTTGCTAAAGTTGCATCTCCCGATACCGCTTTATTTATAAAATCCGTTCCGTCAGCTACTAAAATATGTGTATTCGTTGCGGCGGCTGCATCGTCAAATAGAGAAACTTTTGCCGGGGTTGCGGAGTTGGCTCCTAATTGAGTCGAGGTTATTCCTCCGGCGGTTAATGATATATCGTTTGTACCTACTGTTATTCCAGTTCCGGCTCCTACCGTTAAAGTTACATCTCCGGCGGTACCTCCTCCGGTCAAACCGTTTCCGGCTGCAACGCCAGTAATATCTCCTACATCGTTTGCGATCCAACTAAAAGAACCGTCTCCGTCGGACTTTAAAATATTTCCATTTGATCCGTTACCCGATACATTTAAGGCGGCGGCTCCTACCGAGTTGTCCACAAGTTCGTCTGCGCCTACGGAATCGTTTGCCATTTTATCAATGGTTACGTTGTTATTTAGGATTTTATCCGTAATTACTTTATTTGCTCCTATAGAAACTACTCCGGCGTTTGTCATTGTAGCATCACCACTTAAAGCGGCGGCAGTCATTCCGGTACCGTCTCCTATTAGGATTTGTGTAGTCGCTAAAGCCTTTTCGGTTAATACTCCGCTACTATTTGCATCTCTTACTAGAATAGAGTTAGCGGCGACGTTTTGCATTTTAGCGAAAGTAACTCCCGCATTTGCTAACGAAATAGTTACCGCCCCGGTTGCCGAATCTCTTACGATTGGAGCCGTTGCCGTTATACTATTAACATCTCCTGCGTCGTCCGTGTACAGTTCCGTGAAATTAGAATTGACTTTTATAAAACTGTCTCTGATACTATCACCAGTATTGTCGTTGGGTACAGAACCTACCCCTATAACTTGTTTAGCCATTTTAGTTTATATTTTTTTTATAATTGTGTTGCATCCGCTTTATATAATGTTGTATCCGCTAAAAACGGAGTTCCAGAAATTTGGGTTAAATCAGCCGTTAAAGGAAAGGTACTCCAACAAGCCGGAGCCGAAATATCCGGTATAGCCATAGTTGAATAAGCCGGATCTTTTCCAAAACCGCTATCGGTTATCATTGAGCAATATACTTTACCCCAGTTTATATTGTTAGCCATATATATATAATTAAATTTTAACCTTTTTGTTATATAACTTATTTAAATAGTTTTTTAATTTAACTACGTTTATTTGTTTAGGCTTGTATTTTCTTATTTTAATCATAAAACCCATCCGCTAAAGTCCGCACTTTTATCCGGGTAAACGTCAGAGTTATTATTTGTATAATATTCCGGGTACCGCGTAGAAGCAAAAAAAGAAAAATGGTCTATCATTCTATCCGTATAATATTGCGCCGTAGTTCGTTCTTTTTCTATTAAAAAGTCTATCTCTTCTTTACTAACGCTTTCGCTATTTTCGCTAGTCCCTTTAAAAACTCCTTTATTACTTATAGTATAGGCGCTAAAAGGAATAAATTCGACCATCGCCCAATGAACTAAGCAAGGTTTTATATGAGTCTCTACTAGCGTCTCGTAATGCCCCGATAAATTATCTGCGATTATATGATTTGAAATTTTATCGTATAGATCCGTACCTATATAATTTTGTATATGTATATTTTGAGCTATCTTCACATACTGTATAAATTTATCTGTATCAACCTCTCCGGATACCGAAGTATACTTTACTATATCTTTTCTAGTTACAAATAGTGCTTCTGCCATTTTCTTATTTATTTACAAATCCTTGGTTAGGCATATCTTTTGGCTTCATAGATACCTCTTTTTCGTTAACCGGGTTAAATCCGTCTTTTCTTGCTTTATTAGTCGAAATATTAGGATCTAAGTTTGCTAAGTTTCCTTCGGTTTTTCCTTTAAAAGTTTGTCTCAGCCATTTATGGTGACAATTACCACCGCCTTTATAAAGCCAGATACTGTACGTATCGGCTCCTCCTTCTCCCCATCCTTTGTTTACGGGTTTATTACCCATCGATATAATATCTTCTTTACGGTATAACTTATTGGATTTTGTCATATTAACACAAAATTTTCGACTATTTGCTGAAGTTTGATCGGGACTATACTTATAACGTACTTTAAATTTAACGCCTCGAACCTCTTTATCTTGTTTAGATTTTGAGTTAGGTTTAGCGGTTCCAGTAGAAGCTAATCCAATCATTTTATCTAAGGCGTCTTCTTGTTCGTAATCTACTTCTCTTTCGTCTACTAATTCCCATTCGTCTAAATTTTCTTCCTCTCCGAATTCGCTTAATAAATTAAACATTTCATCGTCGTTAAAACTCTGTTTATTTAAATTATCTTTTTTATGCTCTTCGCAAGCCATATACCAAACCTGACCCTCGTATTCGTGTTCGTGGTAACCCTCGCATCCTATATTTTTAGCGGCTTCTATAGCCATCTCTTTCGTTGAGTATCCTAATCTATCGTCTATAATTGCAAAATCTTTGTCTACGACTTGACTTCTTAACGTATACTCTTGTTTTATTCCGGTCTCCTCTTCTCTCGACTCTTCCGTTATAGCGTTTTCGGTATCAATAAATGCTAAAGGTTGCAATGTCTTAAAGTAAAGTTTTAAACTAATACCGTTAACGGCTAATATATCGTCCATACATTCCGTTATTAGGTCTTGGTATGGTTTTATAGTTATGTTATCAAAAAGTAGCGCAGCGGTCTTTATTTCGTCCGCATTAGAGCCTAAACCGTTTGAGTCTGTTCTCATTCCTAGAAGTAAAGGACTCGTAACCCTATGCGCAACTATTAACTTATTGCTACATTCATTAGATAAGTATTCGTAATGAGCCGGGGCGTCGTTTAATGGTATATCGTCTACGGTTGTTTTACTTTCGGCGTTATTGTTAAAAGCTATAATTACCTTTTCGCCTCTTGCACCGGTTAACTTAGACATTACGTCGTTTTTAACCTCAATTTGTTTTTGTTTATCAGGCACGCCATTATTAAAATTTACGACTTTACTTCCGCTAAACGAATTTTTAACGTCGTTTATAAGAAAATCCGCTACCTCGCTCTCTATCTCGGCATAAGCTAGACCGCCTTGGTAATCGACAGGACAGAAATAATCGTAGCCACTTACATATCTTTTAATAATTTTAATTTCCGGCTCTTTACCGTTACCAAAACCAAAAGCCGCTATTCTAGTAGGTTTTTCGTTTGGCTTCATTTTAGACCAATCCGGAGAGTAATAATAACCCTCTATTTTGCCCTCTTCGTTGCATTTCTCGGGTCTCAAAGTTTGTTTAGGAAAATGCTCCGCTTTATATACTTGCGAATTCTTATAAAGTACTTGAAAGCTACCTTCTCCTAATAGTTTTAAGTCTAAGACAACTTTTCTTAAACAATGATCCGAAAATATAGATCTCATTTGAGCGTATTCGTTTGGCTTTTTATTGCTATCTAAAGAGTCTAAACCTCGCCCGTAAATCATATTACTAATTCCGTTTATAATTGCGTTATTAGTTGTCGATTCGGTATATAGATCTATTAAGTATTGATAGTAATTATTATCCTCTCCGTAATTTACCCATTCTTTACGCTTATCCTCGCTTATTTTAGGACGGTTATAAGACGATAAATTTACTATATGTAGGTTATCCATTAGATTGTAATAAATTCGTTTGTAGTGACGTTAGAAGTATACTCCCCGCTATTAATCGTATATTGAGGTAGATTAGTTTGGTTAGTACAGTATATTTTATCTTTAAATATAACGTTAGTACCAGACAAAATAGTAAGCATATAATATATTCCTTGTTTTAAAGTTGTAAAAGATGCGTTAAACCTATTATAATATAGTACTTGACTTATAGCGGTTGTCGCTTGAGTATATACATTTTTATTTTTAGTTTCATCTACAATATTAATCGTATAAGATGCTCCTGATATATATTCTCTTGGTATAAAGTTTATATTTTGTGCGTTATTGCTTTCTTTTAAGACTATCATAATATAATAATAAAAAAAATGATTTTTTGTTAAAGTTAAAACATAAAAAAGAGGGCATAAAGCCCCCTAATTTATCAAAACAAAACTTATTATGTATTTGTACCCGAAGTAATAACAATAGTTCCATCTAATCCAGGGAAATCCTGAACAGTAAACGGATAATCCACCGCCGTAGTTAATTGAGTAATCTCTAAGAAATTAGCCGGAACTTTCTCAGAAGCACTAAACGTTAAAGTGTATCCGGAGAGGTCTCCCATTCCTCCAGAGGTCACTATACTTCCGCCACTTACGTCCGCACCGTGTTCTAGTCCCATTAGCATACAATTACCGTTGTTATCCTCCACTAATATATGAGGACGTCCGTAAGACAGTAATTTTAGCTCTTTATTATCGGAAGCCGACAATTTTTTTAACGTTATATTTAACGTCTGTTCAAAGAATACCGTACCATTGTCTCTCGATGCAGTTATAGCTTGCTCGAAAGTGTTTGCGGTTCCTTTTAATTCGTATTTAAAAGCAGTTAGTGAGTTTGCTGATCCTCCGATTGTAGAACCCGTTAAGTTGTCTATAACATCCGTAGCTGTATTGTCATAGCTTACCGTACCAAGTAAACCAAACTCTACAAAATAGATATTTTTAAGACCGCCCACGGAATCTTTACACGGTTCTTTTCTTCCTAAAGTGATTGCACACGCCATTTGTATTTTTTTTTTAAATAAAAAAAGGTAAGTAGGCTTTTTGGCTTACCTACCCTTTTAAATTGATTAATTATATATTAAGAATAGAGCACAATATCTGAACCGATCCCGTACTGAACCCCTGCTGTAAATCGCATAACGATACGTACGTTCTGGCTTCCGTCAATGTCCGCCATATCTATGACCTTCACTTCGTTCTGGTCGGACAGTAAGCCCGTTCCAAAATAAAGATTAGTTTTTTCTGCAGCTACCATTTTATTGTCGGATAATCCATTAGCTACCGCGATTTTAATTCCATCAAAGCTTAGTGTTCCTCCGGTATACCATTGTGTACCATCTGAGCCAATACCGGCGGCGCCTACATTTGTGGCAAATCCACCCAGGGCTCTTACGTATGCTCTAGCAACGTTTTGAGACACATATATAAAAAGGTCGTCGTTCGTTATTAAATTTGAGCTTATAGCATCTACCACGGCTCCTAATTGAGCGATTACATTTCCGGCATTTACGCCTCCACCAACCACTGCAACATCCGTTACGTCTCCGTCGGCTGTTAATAGTTCGGTAAACCCTCCGAACTGCCCAGCACTCGCCGCTGCGCCATTCCAGATGCTTTGCTCCGTTCTTTGAGCTACTTTAGCTGAAACGTGTCCAATTAAGAAATCTGCAAAAGAAGTAGGCAATTGGTCGAAAGAACTGTATCCCATAGATATAGCATCCCAGTCTGATTGGAAATCTGCTTTACAAAGTTGCAGATTCACTTGTTGTGAAACCGGCTGAATTATACGTTCAGTCAATGTAAGAGTAGAAGTTGGGTCAAAATCACACGTGGCGCTTTTTACGATATCGTCGCTTGATACCTTTTTAATTACTTCTTTAAATTTAATGTTAGGTTTTACGGTAATTAAACCGTTGTCCAAAGTAGACCCGCTTAGAAGCGCAGCGCTGATAAATTGTCCAGCGAATTCGCCCGCATAACTGGTTGTAATTGAATTAGTTGTAGCCATTTTATATATTTTTTTATTTATTAATTATTATGATTCTGAAGCCCACACGCCGTCTCCGCCTGTTATATACCAATCGGTAAGAGATATAGCTTTGATTGTACACCAATCGCCTTTATTTGCCGACGCTTTCGTGTTGATCCAGTCTTTGTTGTTTACGCCGCCTGAAGAAACCGCCGCAACTGCTCCGTGAATTGCATCTGTCGCTGCCGGGCTAATTGTTAGGGTATTATTACCATCCGCTCCCGTATTTCTAAACGTATACTCTGCGCCGATATTTTCCGCTGAAATTGTCGGTAAAGACAAAACTTTTGCATCCGTTGCAACGTTAAACTCTGTTCCCGCATCGTTAATGCTAATCGGTGTATTATCGGTTAAAAATTGTTGTTTAGATCTTGCTCGTAATACGCTATTACTTGTAGTTATTTTTGTAGACATAGTTATTATTTATTAAAATTTGAAATTTTTCTCATTACTCTATCTAAAGTATTATTGCTCCTTTTTTGAGAATAAAGATTAGTCGAGTTTTTATTTTCGTTTTCCGGGTTATGATTAACCTTTTGTACCGGCTCGCTTAACTCTTCTTTTTTAGCGTATACCGTTTTAGTTGTAGTCTCTTCGGATTTAACTCCGGTATCTGTAACGTCTTCGCTCATTTCTTCCTCTTTAGGATCTAAAATAGCTTTAATTTCCTCTACTACCTTTTTAACTTCTTCTAGTTCTTCTTTAGTAGCGTAAGCCATTTCCTCTTTTGGAGCTTCTTCCGCTTCTACTTCTTCTTCTACCGGGGCTTCTTCCGCCGCTCCAATAGAATCTATTATCCCTTCTTCAGAAACTACTAATACTTCACCGTCAATTAATTTATATTCACCAATTGGTAGGGCTACTCGTTCGTCTTCGGTAACTATAAAAACTTCTGAGCCTTTTTCGAAGCTCTCAGATTCTATAATTGTGCCGTTTTCTAGCTCTGCTTGAGCTAATTTAACTTCTTTTTTTTCGGATAGTTCGACGCCTAGAACGTCTTTTACTTTATTCAATACATCTGTCGCTTTCATATACTTATAATAGGTTTTAAAATAGTTTGTTATATTTTGGGTTTACAAACGAGTTAATTATATAATAATAACTTATAAGGTTTGTTGTATTTTTAGTTAGCCGCTATACAAGCGTTGCAATTAAGATAACTAGTCTCATTATTAATACGTTCGTCTCCGTTGTTTCTTGTAGCGGTTATAGTGTAGCATCCGGATAATTGATTATGAACAAAATTTAAATAATACTTACCTCCTACCGTTAAGGATCTTCCTAAAACTCTTATATTTTGAGTTCCGGAGACGCAACTAGTAACGGTATAGTAGGAAATAGTATCTATTTTAACCGTACTTCCTATACCTTGAGCCTCTAAAGTTCCGTCACAACATTTTTTAGAGTAGCTCTTGCCGTCTTTACATAGGCAAGCTCGTTTATCGTTTTGGGGGCTTGGAATAGTACTCATATTAATTTTTTGGCACGCAATTAGGTACTTTTTTCCCGTTCTTCATTTTAAAACCTATCATTTCGTAACCTTCGTAACAGGGTTTTTTTAAAGACTCCTCTATTAAATCAAGTTCTTTAAGTTTAGAACCCGCCCAACGTAAACCGGCTTTTCCGCCCCATAATAAATAAGAAATAGTGCCGCAAGCTTTAGAGTCGCTTTCGTTATAGTCTTCTTGCGCTCTACTCAAATAACTAAACATTCTTTTAATAGTTTCTATTGTTATGGGCTTTCCTTTTGCTAATTGTTGCGCTCTTACCTTTCCTACTTGAGTAGCACATTTATTGTTTACTTTTTTGTTTAGTTCAATGCCTTTTTTAGCGTTGTTTTTTACGCCAGTAGGATAGTCAGAGTAAGACTCTAATTTTTCGCCTTTTAAAATAGACTTTAACTCGTTAATTAATTCAGTTGCCATTTCCTCTTTAATAGAAGTTTTATTTTTAACGGGCTCGTTTGGTCTATCTAGCTTATTAGCAAAATATCCCTCTATACTAAAACCTTTAATTTCATTTTTTTTAACTTTTTGCCAAACTTCATCGTTATTTACTTTCATTGATACCATCCAAGTACCTACGGGAGTATTTAAGTTATACATACGGCTTTTATCTTGCTCTCCTTCTACGATCCAAGATTCCACCGCAGTAAGTCCCTTTATCTCTAATTGATGCTCTAAAGTTGCGTTATTTTGATTTCCTTGTATAAAAAAAAGTTCGCTTGCTTTTCTTACGGTATTCTTTGAAAAGTAAATATAATATTCTTTAAAATCTTTAGTACCTTCCGAACCTTCAACTCTATATATGGGTTTGTTTGGAATAAGAGCGGCGCCCATCAGAATACGCTTTTCAGTATCTACTTCGGCTAGTTTAAACTCTTGGTTTTTTAAGGCTAAAAAATCGGATTCTATTGCAGGAGATTCCACTACACTAATTGCCTCTACTCCGGAGACGTCGTCGTTATCGTCTATAAAAAGTTCTATTATTTCCATACTATTATAATACTATTTTGTTTTTTTTGTTAACCTATTGAGGCTCCTTCGACTATGTTTCTTTCGAGAGATTGAGCGGTACTAACGTCTCCGCTAACTACAAAAGCTTTAACGGGCTTTTTATTATCCTCTCCTATTGTTTCGGCTAATTGATTTTCGGGAGATGCTCCAACAACATTAAACGCCGGAGCTTGAGGCGCCGAAGATCCACCGCCACCGCCGCTAACAGAGGGCATTTTTGGTTTAGGAGCTACAATACTTTTAATAGTTTTAAGCGCAAAGGCTCCCGCTATTCCCGCTTGAATAAAAGGGTAAGGAGGAAATACGGCAGTAATTGGTGAAGCACTTGCCGTAGTAAATGCGGCTTGAACTCCTTGTATTCCCGATATAGTCGCTTGAGCTAACGCCGCCGCTTTACCTACTTTGGAACCTTCGCCGGCTAGTCCTATAATAGCGTTTAAAGTATTGTCTCTTTGAGATGCCGCCAAGTCTAAAGCCGCCGCCTTTGCGTCCGCCTCTTCTTTTTCCGCTTGTTCTCTTTCGGTTTTTGCTTTTGCCGCCGCATCCGCTTTTTCTTTAGCTATTCTATCGTCTCTTTCTTTATTCTCCGCCGCCGTCTGATCTGCAATTGCTTTTAACGCTGCGGCTTCCTCTGCCTTTAACGCTATAATTTGTCCGGTAACTTCTTTCTGTTTTGTAAGTTTAGCGGTTTCTAAATCTATTAATCTCGCTTTTAGTTGCTCCTCTTCTATTAAATCTTCTTTAGTCGATTTTGATAAAGAATTTTCTAACGTCTTAGCTTCGGATCTTATCCTAGCGGCTTCTATTTCTTGGTTTGTTATTTTTGTTTCTAGGGCAGCGGCTTCCTCTAAAAATCCGATCCTTTGAGCGGTTGTAAAGTTTTCTTTATCGATAGCTTGCTCTAAAAGTTTTGCTCTCGTTCTATTTGCTTCTGCTCGATCCACAATTAAATCCCTTTCTAATCTATCAGCTTTAGCTTTAGCGTCAGATATTTTAGCGGCAAGTTCTGCGTCTTTAATCGTTTCTTTTATAAGTTCTTTTGTGGCTTTTATTGTCTTATCAATTCCGTTAGCAAGAGCCTCTGCAGCTATTACCGCAGGATTAATTGCTCTATTAATATCTAACATTCCTTGTCCTAAATCCTTTGCCGCTCCCGTAAAATCTCCGTCGAATAACTTACCAAACGCCGAGCCTAATAAACCAACTCCTTTTATAAGTAGATTTACTTTACCCATTATAAAGTCTTGAATAGACTTACCAAATTTCTTAATAGATTCAACCGGGTTGGAAAATACATTAATTACCGCTTCTCCAAAATCAGATAATACGTCCGTAAGATTTCCAACAACAGAGCCGATAATAGACATTAATTTAGCAAACTTATCTTGCCCCTCTTCCGAAGATTTAAAGGCTTGTATAACTCCCGCAATAGTTAGGGCAAGTAATCCAATTCCCGAAGCAATGATAGCGCCTTTAAGCGTTTTAAATCCTTTACTAACTCCTTTTATAGTTCCGGTTAATCCTTTAAATTTTGTTATAGCTCCTCCAGATACGGTGTCTAGTTGTCCGCCCATTTCGGAAACATCTGCAGTCGTTTTCTCAGCCGCTTTTCCCGTATCTTCTATTCCTTCTTTTACCTTTTCAAGTTCTTTTTTAGATTTGCCGGTTTTTAATTCTAAGTCTATTTCTACTTTCTTACTCATATCTTTTTGTTGTTAAAGTAAACGCCTCTTTAATAGATTCCGGATACTTATTTTTGCCTAAAGCAATGTCTATATTTTTGCCTCTCGACTTTTGTTCTCTTGCTATTTCTAATAATCCTAATATATTTTCTATCATAGTTATACTTTTACTGCGTTATCCATTCTTATTTCGATTGCACCTGTTGAGGTAATTGAATCTGTACAAATTGCGTGTCCTGTACCTCCTTGTGAACCGGCAGGAAAAACTTGTGAAAATAACGTTCCATCTATTTTTAAAGCGGTTATCGTAACGGGTTGATTTGTTAAGTTTGTAAAATTAACATATCTATAAAAATCACCAGTACAATAAGAAGCCGGGTTAACCGTTTGAATTATAGACAATGAATCAGCTAAAGCGTACTGACTTCTTATATTTGTTCTTGCGTAGAATCTATAAAAGTATTGCGTTCCGTAGTTTAAAGGATAATCCGTAAGATTAACTAAAAACGGTGTTACGGGTTTATTATTTAAAGAGTTTGTAGGATAAGAAATAACGGTAATGTTTGCGTTTGCTTTTAAAATATCTACGTTGTCATTTTCTAAAAACAATTTATTAGTGGCAAATAAAAATCCGTATTCGTCTATATTTTTCGTTTGGTCTATTTTACCAAGTTTTGTAATTGACCAAGACGGGCTAATAGTGTAGTTTACTCCGCTAACGGGAGTCGTTTTATTTGAGATTACTTCGAATTCTGCTTTTGATACTAGAATAATTCCGTTAGAAGTATTATCGGCGTCCGGATTGTTGTTATTAGTTCCGTCTCCGTCAGATGGGTTGTCTAATGTTTGTCCATCGCTAACGGCTCCGCATCCCATTGACGCCTTTTGTATATTTGAGTCGGCAAGTATTTCGTCCGTATCTACCGTTATACATTTAGCAATGTTATCATATTTTTGTTTTATTTTACCGTCTACTATAATAAGATCTCCAATAGTATTACTCGTATTTATAAGCTCTAACGTAGATAGGTTATTTTGAAAATTTGTAACTATCTTATTTATTTTGTACATTTTATCGGATATTTTAAACTTATCCGCAAGGGTCATATTTTTAGTTACGCTTATAGGTAGGTAGGCTTTAGTATTTGTTAATCGTCTTCCTTCGTCAAAAACTTCTGTAATATAATTTTTATAGTATTGTTGAAAAAGAGACTCTAAAAAAGTTTCTCCGGCATACTCGTTTATCTCTGCATTATAGTTTAAGTTCCCGGAATTAGTAAGTAGAAAAGAATTAGATGGAACGTAATAACTTGATTTTGAGGTAATTGAACTAGTAGAGTCTATTATACCTATAGCGGTTCCGGTATTTAAAACCGGATAAAATAATAAGGGCTCTCCTAACGTTGGCTCTTGTTTGATGTCGGCACTCCAGCCGTACTGTATAGATGTAAGATTAGGCGAGGAACTATTTTGATCTCTTAGCCGTTCGAACATCATATGTTCAAAAGGATTTTGTACGGTATATACTTGACCCTCTACTTTTTCTTTAGGAGTTTCGTTAGCGGATCCCCATTTTTTATACTCTCTTTCTTTAAAGTTTGCGGCTAAAAAGGTTTTCGTTCCTTTATAATCAAAATCAATTTGTTTGAAAGGTAAAACGCTATCTATAGTTTGTTGAGTTTTATCTATATCTTTAGTTATATCCCATACGGTTTTGCTATCATTATAAAAAGAGTCTAAAGTTTTAACTTGTATTTCTCCGGCATCGTTTTGAAAAGCCGTTAAATTAAAGAGCTTGAATAAACCGGTAATAAAATCTATTATACGAATATCCGGTAATCTTGAAGCGGCGTTAATATTGTTTCCTACTATTGTTGTAGCGGTTCCTGTCCAATGGTCTGCAACTACTCCAATGCCGTCTCTTTTAACTTGAGCTTTAAATCCAAAAGTTACGGCGGTTGCGCATTCTATTTCTATAGTATAAACTCCTTCGTCTATTAGTATTCCCCACTCCCGCCATTCGGTAGAGGTTGTTACGTTTTGGTCTTTATATTCCTCGATTACTACCCCATCTTTTTTTAGGTATACGCTAAACTTAGGGCTAGTATTACTTGGAACTATTGTAAGGTTTAGGGTTCTTTGCTTTCTTCTATTTTGTCTATTAGCTCCTCTATTTGGAGTTCTAAAACTCGATCTACTTAATGTTATGTTATTTCCGTTCCCTCCGTCAGATACAAAGTTACCAAAAGTAGAGGAGCTTTCGTCGTCCACAAATAGACCGCCGGTCTTATGATGTAACCATAAATACAAAGAATAATAGGGAGTATTACCTTTAATAAAAAAGTCGTCAGAAAATTTTATATTGTATTGATCCTCTATAGCTTTTATAATTATATCTACTCTTATAGCGGGTTTTAGTTGAGACAATTCTAAACCGTATTTAATCGGGTTTGTTGCTCTATGTTGTATATTGTTTAAAGTATCGGATTTTATTAAAGCCGAAGTACTATTAGAATCATATACTAGCCTTTTAGTATGGCTTATTAATGGAAACAATAAAGCGTCTTCATAAACTATATTATTTATTGTAACGTCTAGCCCGTTACTCATAAACGATTTAATATTTGCGTCCGTATAATCAAAAGTAAAGTTATTTAAAAACTCTAAAGCGTTTATTTTATCCTCTCCTAGTATATCTTTTAAATTTACCGTACTACCAAAGAAAGTAATCTTATAAGTATGCGCCTTATTGTCTTTTGTTGTAGCTCCCTCTAGTTTTATTTTACCTTTCTTAAATAGTTCGTCGTTTAAAAAAAGCTCTGCATCTCGTTTTACTCTTGCGTCAAATCCTACAATATTATAATTATAGAAATGCTTAAAAACTTTGTTGTTTACTCGACTTGCTGGAACGCTAAAAGTTTGACTAAAATCAGTAAAGACTTTTTCTATATCTCTAACGTCTTGGATCGATTGAGTAAGAGTAACGGATTCGTCTTTAAATAGGTCTACTTGTTGTAGTACTCCTTCTTCGTTTGCTACGTATAATTTTAATGCTAACATTAACGTACATTATTTATCTTGTTAAATGCAAAATCAAAATCTACCGTGTAGTTTGCTAGCTTATCGTTTAAACTTGTTTTAAAGACCATAGATTTACTTTTAGGAATTATAGGTAGGGTTTTGCCTTCGTATCTAATCCAAGCGTTCTCTGATAAAAATAGCTCCTCAATAGTTTTATTAGAATCCTCATTAACAAAGCCGGTATTTAAAGTTATGCTAGTATTACCGTTTGCATTATATCTCTGTTGTTGTGTCTCGTTTGTTGAATAAGTAAGAGTTGAGGTACTAACGGTATTTCTTTTATAGCTTTCGTCGCTTACGCTTAAAGACTCAATACTTTTTAAAAAGAAAAAGATGTCTTGATAGCATCCTAGGCGATTTAAAAAAGTTACTTTAAACGGAGTATATTTTGGCTCGCAAACATTAAAAACAGTTATTGTTCTTAATAGGGTAGAGTCGTTAGTAGCGTAAACCTGAACCTTAGAACTATTAGCTGGAATTGTAAAGTATTGAATCTTTTGATTTGAATTACCGTTATCCGTTATTTGAGTTGTGGCAGAACCGTCTACGACAATCTTACCGACGCCTTCAGCAAAAATTGGTAATTTTCCAATAGTATCGTCAGGTAAGTATATCGTATTGGAGCTTATTAAAGCGTCCGTAGATAGTTGGGGGTTTATTTCGTCCTCAAAAAATCCGTAACCATCAAAAGCTAAGTAATGATTTATCTTAGGATTATCATAATCAAACTCAATACCTAGATCGTCTATTGCAGTTCCAACGGTAGAAACCCAAATAACGTTTGAGAGGTAATCGTTATTAAAAGAGATGGTAATATAGTCTCTTACCAACTCTCCTATTTCAAACATTACGCTAGTATCGCTACCTATAAGACTTTTAGATAAAGTGTATTTTAAATCCGTATCCGTATAAGATCCGGACGTTCCGCTATAAATATATATTTGTAAGTTTACTGTTTTAAATGCCATAATTAAAAGACTTGTACGGTTGTTTGATTTGCGTAATTTTTACGATGCAAAGTTTGTATTACGTCCCCGGATCCAAACTGTATCCAAAACTCTTCTGATACTGTTACGGTAGAAACTCCACCGGTTCCGTAATTAATCCTACCTATCGCCGTAACGTTTCCGGAAGATACATTAAAAGGGTTTTTATCCGTTCCATTAATTGAGCCTACACATAGTTTTTTACCTTGCATATTATATACGCTATTTACGTCAGAGTAAACTCTAAAAAATGAAAAATTTGCTGTAGTATAAGAGTAGTCGGTTAAAAAATCTGGACTTAAAGGAGTTCTAACTCCGATAAAAAAGACTTCGTTTCTTATATTACAATCTATAAAACTAACGTCTCCGGGTTGTTTAATTTCGTAAACACAATCAACTACACTATTTGCGTTAGTGTATCCACTTGGAACGGTTATCGAGTAAGTAACGTCTCTATCCGTATTGCTACTAACTATTGGAAACTTCTTAGGAGCATAATTAAAGTTTGTTAAGTCTACGGTTCCAGATGCAAAACTTCGGTGGTCTTCAAGAGTTCCCGGTACTACCGAACCTGATAATAAAATAGCTTGATCGTCAAAGTCTATTAAACCGCAAGAAAATGTGGGAGTTACAACGTTAGATAGTTGAGAGTATACTTTACTACATTCTATAGAAGCTCCGGCGTTAGCGTATCCGGTAGGAGCCGTTATAGCATAAAACAAAGTTTTGTTAACGGGGTTGTTTGTACCGTTTGCGGCTACCGAAGTAACGGCATTACCTCCGCTTGTTTCCATTGTCTTAGTAATTGTACCTACGCTATTAGGTAATATTAAGGCTCCGGCTTTTGAAACGTCCCCGCCTAAAAGATTAGCAACGGTACAATTAAAAGTACCGGCGTTATTTACCGTTACATTAAAACTATCTACAACTTCGCAAGTAGTTGAGTCGCTAGAACTAAAGGCAACTATTACAATTGGAAATACTCCGGCGGTTGTCTTTGTTGTAATTGTTATTACTCCGGCTTGTAACGATAAATCGAATTCCGAGAAAGAATTTTGTCCTAGCTTATAGGCAATAGTTCCAGCGCTTATACTAAAATGATTACTTAAAGTTATCGATGTAGAGTTACCAAATACCGCTAAGGTTTTATCAGGAATTGCATTATTTAAAGTTATTCTATTTACACAAGCGGGGAC
>Ga0308011_10000388_pt1 | contig 23547 bp, 18 predicted proteins | sample Neamet177_FD_203144 | JGI IMG/M metagenome (GOLD analysis project Ga0308011, IMG submission 203144) | Marine microbial communities from water near the shore, Antarctic Ocean - #177 | ecosystem: Environmental > Aquatic > Marine > Unclassified | place: Southern Ocean | collected 2014-07-25 | reverse complement strand
TACAGGGTGATACAGTAACTATATCTACAATACAAAGTAGCGCTATTACAACTAACAGTGGCAAAGCTGCTTTCCCTGGATTTGGCACTGCTGCTGGATCTGCATTAGAGGGTGACACTAGCTTGTTAGCTTTAGGTACTACATCAACAACAGCGTTGCAAGGAGACACGGTAACTATCTCTACAGCACAAACAACTGCTATAGCTGATAACTCTAATAAAGTTTCTTTCCCAGGTTTAGGGACTACAGCAGGTACAGCCCTAGCAGGTGATACAGCTTTGCTAGAAATTGGAACGACTACTGGAACTGCACTTGAAGGTGACACTACTACTATTAGTACAGCTCAAGCTACAGCGATAGGAGACAACTCTGCTAAAGTTTCTTTCCCTGGATTGGGTACATCGGGTACAACTGCTTTAGCTGGTAATACAGCTTTGCTAGCGTTAGGTACTTCAAGTACAACAGCCTTAGCTGGTAATACAGCATTTGTTGATGGAACTGGTACTGCTAACACAATACCTTTATTCTCAGATTCTGATACGCTTGCAGACTCTCCTTTATCTGTAGATGCAAATTCAAATGTTTCTGCATCAGGAACTGGATCGTTTAAAGTACCAGCAGGTCTTCCAGCTCAAAGACCTACAGGAGTTGCGGGTATGATTAGATTTAACTCAACAAGCAATAGTTTTGAAGGTTACACTAATCAATGGGATGCAATTGGAGGCAGCAGTTCTACCATACAAAAGAACACCTTTAGTGCAGATGGAGCACAAGCTTCATTTGTTATCTCATCTCCGATAGTTGACATAAAGAATATCAATGTATTTATTGACGGAGTCTATCAATTTGAATCTACTTACAGCGTAGCTGGTAACGTAGTTATATTTGATAACCCACCGCCAGCAGCTACTGATAATATTCAAGTAGTTCACACATTAGCTAACGTTGTATCTTTCGTAGGAAAAGCGGTATCTATAACAGAAGCAAATGGAACAGCTACTTTAGACTTTCAAGCAGCAGACGTATTCAATGTAACAATTGATGAAGCTACTACATTGACATTTGATAATCCACAACTAGCAAACACAAAGAACATAGTAATTACAGGGGATTTTGCAGTAACGCTACCTAGTTCAGTTAGAGAAGTCTCTGGCGGATCAGCAACAGCTACAGGAGCTACATTAATACAAGTTACTTGTGTTGATGCAACTACACCCGTGTATTACGCAACAATAGCAACAGCATAGTATGAAAGCAAGAATAGAGAGTGGTAAAGTCGTAAAGTACAGACAAATACCAACAGTTTTAAAACACAAAGGTACTACCATCTTAAAAGCAGATACCCTTAGCCCTTCAAAACTTGAAGAGCTAGGGTTCTATGATGTAGTTACGCCGACACACGACTCGGTTGTACATACACTTAGTAATTTGCATTTCAGTAAGACCATTGAACATACGAATACAATCACAGGTGAATCCAGCAATGTAGCTGGGTTTACTTATGATGTTTCATTAAAGGAGCTTGGTGATCTGGCTGATTTAAAACTAGCAAAAATAGATGAGCTTAACAAGATAGCCGGTAAGATGTTATCTGAAACTGACTTTTACGTTATTAGAAAGATGGACGGTTGCGGTAACATACCAGCAACAATCAAAGCGGAAAGACTAGTTATAAGAGCTAGTATTCAAAGAAATGAAAGCGCTATAAACGCACTCACTGGAAAGAGAGAAGTTATTATGTATAGCATAACAATGTAATATGGTTAATCATCAATTAATAGCATCATCAATTCCCGTTGTAGCGGAGGGTAATCAAGAACGTGGCCTTATGGTTAATCTTGATGCCAATGATGGCGACAGTTTCTTAAACGTTGCTGGAGACGAAAATTCAGGTGCTTGGAGAGATTTAACTAACCATAGGTACTTACCTGATATTACTCCATCTGAACACTTTAATGTTGTAGAGTGGACAGGTAATGGCCAAACTAATAGACTGATAGACGTGGGCTTTAAGCCTGCGCTTATCATGCTTAAACAAAACACTGGTGATCCAGGGACAACCCAACCGATTAGGTTTATAGACTCTTTAAGAGGAGCAACCACAGCTACTGAAGCTAGTGGAGTATCTTATGTTGCTACTGATGAAGTTTTAGGTTTTACACACAACGGTTTTATTATTGGTGATAGTGATAGCATTAATAAAAATAATGTTAACTATAGATACACAGCTTGGTGTTGGAAAGGTAATCCTGTAGAAACAGAATCGCTTACCGAAGCAAGCACAGGAGGTGATTACACTAGAACTGTAAATGAAAAAGGCGGGTTTAGCGCAATAAATGTACCTTCTAGTAGTGGAGACGCAAATAGTGTTCATTCATTCCAGCATGGATTAAACGTAAGTCCATCTATGTTTTTTCTAAAACAAAATAGCCTATTTAATTCACTTACTTATGTAGCTCAAGATGCTTTTAGGAGTATAGCTAATGGATACAGCTCATTAACAAGTGACGCTTCATCAGAGGCTGCACCAGCCGGAGCGCTCAACTCTCAGACGCTAGGACAAGTTAACGTAAGTAATGCATATTTAAGTTCAACACCCTCAAACTCTAGCATATATAGTTTTACTGAGATTAGGGGATATAGCAAGATGGGCACATTTGTTGGAACTGGTACTGCTGAGGCGTATGACGTTGGTTTCAAGCCTAAAATGATGATGGTTAAAAGAGTTAGTGGAGGCGCAGGTGATGATCTTGAGTGGAAACTATATGACAGTACACGTGGAACCAGTAACGAATTAGGCTTAGCTTCTGAAGGATTACAAGCTTATGCCGTTAGAGCCCCAGCGTTTAATAACAATGGATGGAGTTGGTCAACGTCTGAAAGATCTATTAATAATCTTATGGGAGTAGAATACGCATACATGTCGTTTGCGGATGATTCTGTTCCTTTAAATGAAAAGCTAGATGGTGAGGATGACATAATATTCAGAGCATCACCCCATAAGCACGATTCAGTAAGTCCACAGCCGACTGATGCCGCAGTTCTAGATCTTTCTGGATTTGGTAGCCACATGGCAAGGGCTAGCTCTATCGTTAAGAACATTACTACTGATTTTTTACGATTTCCTGGAAGCAACTTAGATGACGTTAAAGGTATTATTAAGACTGATGTAACAGGCAGCAAGAGTTTTTCTTTTTGGTTTAACATACCAGCAAACCCTGCTGGCGTAAGTGCACCAGTATTATTTTCCATTCAAAATTTATATTCTAGTACTATTAACTTAGTGCAGTTTATAGTAGGAGGAACAACTAATGGGCGTAGTCTACAAATGTCTTCGTCACAAAATCACGGGACAGGGCATGGAGCTGTTTCTGGGTTTAGTTCTTTTGATCAGAATAACGATAGATTTGATGGAGCTGGTTGGCAACAATTAGTTTACACTGAGGATGGTACAGATGGTAGTGATAAGCAATTCTATATCAATGGTTTACCTATTACTACAATAATATTTAATCAGAACGGCAATGATCTTCAAGACGGTATTATAGACTTAGACATAGATAGACAATTACAAGATTTTGGAGGGAATACATTTCCAGCGCAAGTTCTATTTGGTAATTCTGGTGTTGTAGCGAATTCTTTACAAAGAAGTTTTGAAGGTAAAGTAGGTGAAGGTATTATATTTAATAGCAAGCTTAGTAGCTCACAGGTTTTGAGTAATTACAATAAAACAAAGAACAGGTACATATATGACGGCAACGATGCCATCTTGAGCTCACCTGGATCTGCATTACCTCAGTACAGCACTGATGGTGATACAAGTTTTTTTACTTTAGGTACCGACAGGTACTTTGAGTTTGAAGAGCCTATAGCTAATGTGTTTTCAGTATCTTTTTGGATTAGATTAAGAGATCCTGGTGTAGCTGGACAAATACCTATATTCTCAAATGCGTCACAGCATCCAACAGACAAAAGTTTACACTGGGAAGATGATGGTACTACTAATGGTACTGGATGGTTTTATAAACATGCAAGATCAGACAATAATAATAACCGTATTATAGGTTCTATAACACCTTATAACACTTGGGAACATATTGTTTTTCAAAAAGGTTTAGGCGATTCTTATGATTTTTATCAAAACAATGTTCTTACTGGCACCTGTACTGCTGGGGATATGGACGACATAACAGACATTGGGAGGGACTTTGAAACGGTAAGTGCAAACAAATTTAGATTTGGAGATTTTGATATATCTAAATTCCAAGTTTATTCACTGAGATTAGATTCTCCAGAGATAACAGTTTTATATAATCAAGGACGATAATGAGTAAAAAAAAGTTTAAAGACACTGACGTTGGGAAATTTCTATTACAGAAGATTCCTGGCGTTGTAGGTGCCTTGTCAGGAAGTACTCCTATTGGAAATGTTATTAAAGCCATTATCGGTGGATCTGACATGACAGAAGGTGATAAAGAGATTGCTTTAAAGAAATTAGAACAAGAAGTTCATGAGTTCAATGGCATAACTAAAAGATGGGTAGCAGATTCAAGAAGTGGATCTTGGCTTGCATCTAATGTTAGACCATTAACTTTAGCTTTCTTAACGGTTGCATTTGCAATTGGTTGGGCATATCAGTTAGAGGATCTAGACACAGTTAAAGATTTACTCCAAATAGTTTTTATGGGGTATTTTGGTAGTCGAGGATTTGAAAAAGTAATGGGAAATAATAAACATCAAAAATGAACGACTTAAAGATATATGGATTGAACATAGGAGCAGTTTTGTTTAGCGCAATTGAAGAATTTAATCCAGTACTTCAAACTATAGTATTATGTTTGACTATAATTTATACCGGTATTCAAATACACCATAAAATAAAAAAATAAACTTAATTTAATTATATGAAACTTATTAGAAAGATAAGCATCGGCCAAGACTATAAGAACGAAGCCATGCACTACGCTGTTGGCCAAGAAGTATATGGAGGCCATAGAATTTGTGATATATTAGAAGAGAACGGATCTTACAATATATACATTGAAAAGAAAGGATCACAGTTACCTTGGAAAAACTTTAATAGTAATATGGCGATCTCAATTGAGTACAACTTAGATTACTAAAATGAAATCACTTTACAATTATATTATATCAACTGAAAACCGCTACAATGATAAAGTATCTGTAGACGGTAAAGAACTGATCTTAAACACTGAGATCACTGAAAGAGATTATGAATTTGTTAACAGAGTAGGGACTGTATTAAACGTTCCTATAAACGTTGACACTACAATTAAACCCGGAGACGAGGTTATAGTACATCACAATGTATTTAGAAGATGGTTCGATGTTCACGGTGTTGAGAGAAACTCAGCTAGTTACATAGACGACGATAGATACATAGTAGCAACTGATCAGTTGTTTGCATACAAGCAAAATGACAATTGGCACTGCTTAAATCAATATTGTTTCGTTAAACCTTTAGATAACGAAGACGTATGGAGCACCGAGAGCGAACAAAAGCTTTTAGGTGTCATTATATATATGAATGACTATTTGGAGTCCTTAGGATTGACCTATGGCGATATAGTAGGGTTTACACCTGATTCAGAATACGAGTTTAATATAGATGGAAGTAAATTATATAGAATTTTATCAAAAGACATAACCATCAACTATGGACATAACGAAAACAAAAAAGTTACTTCTTGATGCAGCTGAGAATTCAATTAGCGAATTAATCAAGGTAATGAATAGAAAAATGGACTCAAAGGAGATTGATCCTGAAAAGGTTAAAGTATCCGCTTCCGCTTATAGACTTGCAATGGATGACGCAATGGCTATGATTGAAAAGGTAGAAGAGTTAAACAACGTAAGTAAAGACACTAAGAAAAGTGAAACTAACTTCTTCGGTGTTGAAGAAAGAATTAAATAATGTATAAGCAAACGCTTTACTCGGTAACACGAGAGCATTTAGATAAAAAGTACGTGCAGAAAATGAATAAATCCAAGTCATTCAAATATGGATTTAATGTAGATTTAGACTGCGTAATAATAAGTAAAGACGGAACGCTAGGTGATATATACATAATTCAAGGTTTAAAAGTTGGATTACCTGCAACACCTAAAAAAATTCAATACAATAGTAATAAGCCAGAAGAACAAGTATATACTAGAACAAAAAGACCTGAGACACTGGATAAAATTAAAACATTAAATGATTTTAAACAGTATCCTGAAAATATTAAAGAAAAGTATTACGAATATATCAGCAGTGAGTATAGCAAGCGTAGCGATGGTGAGTGGTTCATGTGCAACGGTGAGCCTCAATACGTTACAGGTGCTCACTACGTCTACCTCAACTGGACCAAGATTGACGTTGGATTACCAGACTTCAGACAAGCAAATAGAATATTATACATATTCTGGGAAGCATGCTGTGCGGATGCAAGAAGTTATGGAATGTGCTATCTCAAGAATAGACGATCGGGATTTTCATTCATGGCATCGTCAGAAACTGTTAATCAGGCTACGCTTTCTAGAGACTCAAGATTTGGGATCTTATCAAAGTCCGGGGCAGATGCTAAAAAGATGTTTACAGACAAAGTTGTCCCGATATCATCTAACTACCCCTTCTTCTTTAAACCGACGCAAGACGGAATGGAAAGACCAAAGACGGAGCTATCATACAAGGTACCGTCAAGAAGACTCACCCGTAAATCCATTAAGGAAACGAATGAGGAAGACAACCAAAAAGGTCTTGATACAACGATCGACTGGAAGAACACGGGCGACAACTCGTACGATGGAGAAAAATTAAGACTACTAGTTCACGATGAATCTGGTAAATGGGAACGTCCTGATAATATACTTAATAACTGGCGAGTAACTAAAACTTGTTTAAGGCTTGGTGCTAAGATAGTTGGTAAGTGTATGATGGGATCAACATCAAATGCTCTTAAGAAAGGTGGAGGTAATTTTAAAAAACTATACTATGACTCAGACGTTAGGAAACGAAACCGTAACGGGCAGACTGCTAGTGGATTATATAGTTTGTTCATACCTATGGAATGGAACTTCGAGGGATTCATTGATATGTATGGATTTCCTGTCTTCGATAACCCAGAAAAGCCAGTCAAAGGAATTGACAATGAGCTTATCTACTCAGGAGTTATCGAGCATTGGGAGAATGAAGCAGATGGGCTTAGAGATAACAACGACGGATTAAATGAATATTATAGACAGTTTCCAAGATCAGAGAAGCATGCATTCAGAGATGAGATAGCAAAGTCTTTATTCAACTTAAATAAAATATACGAACAAACAGATTTTAACGAAGAGCTTACAAAGAGTGGTTATGTTACAACAGGATCATTTCATTGGAAGAACGGAGTTAAAGACTCTGAAGTTCAGTTTAGCCCTAATCCTAACGGTAGGTTTAGAGTATCTTGGCTTCCGCCACTTAGCATGCAAAACAATGTTATAATGAAGAACGGAATCAAGCACCCTGGAAATAAAAACCTTGGAGCTTTTGGATGTGACAGTTATGATATTAGCGGTACTGTTGATGGAAGTGGATCAAACGGAGCACTTCACGGGCTTACTGCTTTCAGTATGCTTGCAGAAGTTCCTTCAAGTCAATTCTTTTTAGAATATATAGCAAGGCCTCAAACGGCTGAGATATTCTTTGAAGATGTATTGATGTCAATGATATTCTATGGAATGCCGATATTAGCGGAAAACAATAAACCGAGGTTATTATATCATATTAAAAGACGAGGCTATCGAGGTTATTCAATGAATAGACCAGACAAGGTTCGTAGCAAGTTATCAGTTACTGAAAAAGAATTAGGTGGTATACCCAATTCGTCAGAGGACATAAAGCAAGCGCATGCCGCTGCAATAGAAAGTTATATAGAAGATCATGTTGGTCTAAATGATAATGGTGATTGTGGTAAGATGTACTTTCAAAGAACTCTTGAAGACTGGGCAGGATTTGATATTAATAATAGAACAAAGTTTGATGCATCAATTAGTTCTGGTTTAGCTATAATGGCTTGCCAGAGACACTTGTATGCTTCTAAAAGCACTAGAGAGGTTAAGAAAGTTGATTTCGGATTCTCTAGATATAATAACTCAGGACAGAGTAGTAAAATAATACAATAAAAATGGCAGAAGCTAAAGGACAAGTATCCCAATTTCCCAGCCAAGCTGTATCAGATGCTAAGAAATCTAGCATGGAGTACGGATTGGAAGTGGCACGAGGTATTCACAACGAATGGTTTAGAAAACAAACAGGGAGTGGTAGATTCGCAGAATCTCAAAGAAACTTTCACAAGTTAAGGCTATATGCTAGAGGAGAGCAATCTACCTCTAAATATAAAGATGAATTTTCAGTTAATGGAGACTTATCTTATCTTAATTTAGACTGGACACCAGTACCTATTATACCTAAGTTTGTAGATATAGTGGTTAACGGTATGCAAGACAGGCTTTTTACTATTAAAGCTTTTGCACAAGATCCAACATCAACTAAAGAACGAACTGATTTTGTTGACTACATATTAGAAGACATGAATGCTCAGGAGATGATTAATGATATTGAATCCACATTAGGTATCAATACCAGAAACGTTAAAGCTGAAGACTTGCCTGCAAATGCTGAAGAATTAGAGTTGCACATGCAAATTGGATACAAGCAGAGCATCGAGATTGCTATTGAGCAAGCTATTGATAATGTATTTAAAAAGAATAAGTATCACGAGATTAAGAAACGTTTAGATTACGATCAAACAGTTATTGGTATTTCATGCGCTAAACATACGTTTAACAATACTGATGGTGTTAACCTTGAGTACGTAGACCCTGCTAACTTAGTTTATTCTTACACAGAAGATCCTAACTTTGAAGATGTGTATTACTTTGGTGAAGTTAAATCTATTACAGCAAACGAGCTTAAAAAACAATTTCCTGATATTTCAGACGAAGAGTTTAAAGAGCTTATTGAGAGATCTAGTAATAATGATACAGGTGGTGCAGACAGTAATTCAGTGTCAGTATTATACTTTAACTGGAAGACTTGGGAAAAGAGTGTTCATAAGATTAAAGAGACATCTACTGGCGCTAGTAAAGCTATCAAGAAAGATGATACTTTTGATCCGCCTAAAGATCAAAGAAATAGATTTGAAAAAGTTGCTGTTGCAAGAGAGGTTATATTTGAAGGTGTTACTATTTTAGGATCAGATAAGATTCTTAAGTGGGAAAAAGCTTCTAATATGGTTCGTCCTGATTCGAATACTAATAAGGTTATGATGAACTACATTGCTAGTGCTCCTAGAATGTATAAAGGTAACCTTGAGAGTTTAGTTAGCAGAATGGTAACGTATGCTGATTTAATTCAATTGACTCACTTAAAACTACAACAAGTATTACAAAGAATGACACCATCTGGTGTTTATCTTGATGCTGATGGTTTAGCTGAGATTGATTTAGGTAATGGTACTAACTACAATCCACAAGAAGCTCTTAATCTATACTTCCAAACAGGTTCTGTTATTGGTAGATCTATGACGGTTGATGGTGAAATGAATGCTGGTAAGATACCTATACAGGAATTACCTGGTGGTGGTGGACAACAGTCTACACTGCTTATTCAAGCTTACAATTACTACTTGAACATGATTAGAGATGTAACTGGCTTAAATGAAGCTAGAGACGGATCTGACCCTGATCAGTATGCACTCGTAGGAGTTCAAAAGCTTGCAGCTGCTAATTCAAACACAGCAACAAGACATATACTACATAGTTCACTATATATAACGACTACTCTTGGAGAAGCTATTGCTGTTAGATTGAAAGATATAATGGAGTTTCACCCACAGAGAGACGCTATGGTTAGTGGGATTGGAAGATTTAGTGTAGGTGCTTTAAAGGAACTTGATAGATTACACTTACATGACTTTGGTATATTCTTAGAATTAGATCCTGACGAAGACGAAAAGCAACTTGTTGAAAACAACATACAATTAGCTTTATCAAGAGATCAGATACAATTAGAAGATGTTATTGATGTAAGACAAATAAAGAATATAAAACTAGCTAATCAATTATTAAAATATAGAAGAGCTAGAAAACAAGTTGCAGATCAAGAGAAAGCTGAGAGAAACATTGCTGCTCAATCTGAAGCTAATGGTAAGGCTGCTCAAATGGCTGAAATGGCAAAAGCGCAAGCTGAAACTATTAAGACAGAGTCTAAGATTAAATTATCTCAAGCTCAAGTGCAGTTTGATATTAAAATGCTTGAAGTAGAAGCTCAGACTAAAAGAGAACTAATGCAGTTTGAATTTGATTTGAATGTTCAATTAAAGAGCATGGAGCTAGAGGCTAAGAAAGAAATAGCTTCTGGTCAATTAACAGAATCTGATATTACAGGTCCAGCTTCAACAGCTAAACCTTCGAAATCATTCGAGTCTAAAGGGAACGATGTTCTTGGAGGATTTGATATGAGCAGATTCGAACCGAGTTAAAGTATTACTAACTATTATATATTATTAAATTATGAGTGAGGAATGGAAAATTAAAGGTGCTGTTGAAACCGAAGAAACATCAACAGTGTCACGAGAACAAGAAGTATTAGATAAAGCGGTAGAGTCTGGGGATATTGCCCCAGAAGCTGCTGGTAAGAGCAACGATGAAGTGCCTAAGATAGTCTTAGATGATTTAGGACAACTAAAGGATGTTACACCAAGTGAAACACCAGAAGAGGCCATAGAGCCAACGGTTGAACCTAAAGCTGAGAATGAAGAAGCTGAAATTGTTGAAGAAGATTCTCCTCTTGAGTTAGTTAATGACGAAGAGGAAGTATCTGAATCAAAGCCCGTTATTGAAGAAGCCGAAGAGCTTGTACAGAATACAATACCACAAATTGAATTACCTGAAAATGTTGATAAGCTTGTAAAGTTTATGGAAGAAACAGGAGGTTCGGTTGAAGACTATGTATTATTGAATAGAGATCTAGAAGCTTACGATGATGGTTCTTTACTTAGAGAATATTATAAACAATCAAAACCTTGGGACGGGAAAGAAGTTGATGAGTACATGGAAGATAACTTCTCGTACGATGATGACGATGACCCAAGAGATATACGTTCAAAGAAACGAGCGTTTAAAGAAGAATTACACAATGCTAAGCGGTTCTTAGAAGGAAACAAAGAGAAGTATTATGCTGACATCAAGTTGAATAAGCAAAATGATATTCCTCAAGAGTACCAGCAAGCCCTTAGCGCACAGACAGAGTATCAAAAGAGTGAAGAGTCTTCCAAGAAGGCAACTGAATCTTTCTTACAAAAAACAAGTGATGTCTTTAATGAAGACTTTAAAGGATTTGACTTTCAGGTTGGAAGTGATAAATATCGTTTTAAAGTTAGTAATACTGATGAGGTTAAAACTCAACAATCAGATATCAATAACTTTGTAGGTAATTTTCTAGGAGAAGATGGACAGATTAACAATGCCAAAGGGTATCACAAAGCTTTATTTGCTGCACGAAATGCAGACAAACTAGCAGAACATTTTTATGAGCAAGGCCGTGCCGATGCTCTTCGTAAGTCCGCTAAGGACTCTAAAAATATCAAGATGGATCCCAGACAAGAAGGTACTGTAAAATCTACAACCGGACAGAAATTCAAAGTTGTATCAGGAGACACTAGCTCTAAATTAAAAATGAGACTTAGAAAATAAATCTAAGTTTAAACAAAATTACTAAAAAACACAAAAATGGCATTAACTACTGGAATTGGGAACTTACAACCTTCTCAAACAAAAGGACAATTATTTCAAGGAAATTATATTAATGATTTCGACTTTACAAAACAATTTTTACCAGATGTATACGAAAAAGAAGCTGAGATCTACGGAAATCGCTCTATTACTTCTTTCTTACGTTTAGTATCTGCTGAGATGCCTTCAACTTCTGACGAGATTCGTTGGGTAGAACAAGGACGTCTTCACACACGTTACGATAACATTCAAATTGCTGGAACTAACGTATTCACAGTAACTTACCCTGCTGGCGTTGAAGCTACTTCTGCTCCAGTTATGAGAGTAGGACAAACTATCATGGTTCAAGGATTAACTGCTGCTGGTGCACATACTGGACCAGTTGTAAAAGGTGTTGTAACAGTTTCTGGTGTAACCGCTGCTGGTGGTACTGGAACCTTTACTGCTCTTCCTTACACTGCTGCTGACTGGGCTGCTGTAACAGGCGCTGCTGGCTTTGCTGCTGCAACTGCTGTTGTTTACGGATCTGAGTTTGCTAAAGGATCTGCCGGAATGGTTGGATCAATTGACGCTGACTACAACTCTTACACTAACAAGCCAATTATCTTAAAAGACAACTACGCTATCAGCGGTTCTGACACTGCTCAAATCGGATGGATTGAAGTTGAAGGTAATGGTGGAAAATCTGGATACCTATGGTACCTAAAGTCTGAGCACGAAACTCGCCAAAGATTTGAGGACTACCTAGAAATGTCTATGGTTGAGTCAGTTAAGCTTACTGCTGCTGGTGCAGCTACTGTACAGGGATCTGAAGGTTACTTCGCAGCTCTTGAAGCTCGTGGTAATGTTTACACTGATCTTGCTACTGACCTTAGAGGTGGTGGAACTCCAACAATGGATGGTTTCGATGTTATCCTTAAGCAATTAGACAAGAACGGATCTATTGAAGAAAATATGATCTACGCAAACCGTGATCTTTCTTTAGCAATTGATGATGTTTTAGCGTCTAAAAATTCTTACGGAGCTGGTGGTACTTCTTACGGAGTATTCAACAACGAAGAAGATATGGCATTAAACTTAGGCTTCTCTGGTTTCCGTCGTGGTTCTTATGACTTTTACAAGACTGACTGGAAATACTTAAATGACTTCGCAACAAGAGGTGGTTTTGGAGATGTTGAAGGAACTATCATTCCTGCTGGAACGTCTACTGTATACGATCAAGATCTTGGTAAAAACATCAAGCGTCCATTCTTACACGTACGTTACCGTTCTTCTGAGACTGACGATAGAAAATTAAAAACTTGGTTAACTGGATCTGTTGGTGGTGCACAAACTTCTGACATTGACGAAATGAGAGTTAATTTCTTATCTGAACGTGCTTTGATTACACAAGGAGCAAACAACTTCTTCTTATTGAAATAAGAATTAGACAAGAGTAAAAACTATGTAAATTCACCCTCGTTGTAATGACGGGGGTAATTTATTATCTTATTAAATTATATATTATGAAAAATTGGGAATTGAAAGAGAGAACTTATGTTCTTTCAAATGGTATGTCACCATTAACCTATAAAATTAAAAGTTCAAACATCGTTATTTTTGATGAAAAATTGAACGTAAACAGAGAGATTCGTTACGCTACGAATCAAAAGTCTTTATTCTTAGACGAACAAGATAGCTTTGCGCAACTAGCACATGTTATATTCCAAGATGGAACAATTGTCGTACCTAGAAACAATGTCTTATTGCAACAGTTATTATCTATACATCATCCTGGTAAAGGAAATATATATGAAGAATTAGACTTTGCACAAGAAGCTATTGACGAGGTAGAAATGATTGAACTTGAAATGGAAGCATTGAAGTTAGTTCAAGAACTAGAAGTTGAACACCTTGAAGCTATACTAAGAACTGAGGTTGGATCTGAGGTTGTTAAGATGACTTCTAAGGAGATTAAAAGAGATTGTTATATGTTTGCTAGAGATGAGCCAGCATTGTTCATAGAGCTTGCTCAGGATGAAGATATAAAACTTCGTAATTTAGCTAATAGAGCTGTTGAAGTTGGAATCATGAAACTAACAGATGATAACACTACATTTAAATGGTCAGCTAACGGTAAAAAAGTAATGACAGTTCCCTTTGATGAACACCCTTACGCGGCATTCGCACGATTCTTGAAAACAGATAGTGGAGTGGACGTTATGAAAGCTATTGAAAAGAAACTTTCATAAAAACCAGGTTGTGGTTATTCGGTTAACCATAACCAACTAAATAAACAAATAGATAAATGGTAAATATAGACAACGTTTACAAGACGGTATTAACGATACTGAACAAAGAAAATCGCGGGTATGTAACACCTAGAGAGTTCAACGACTACGCTAGACAATCTCAACTCGAAATATTCGAATCTTACTTTTCAGCAGCCAATAGAGCTGCAAGCAATGAATCAGATTACTCGGATACTGTTCGTAGTGTAGGTGAGAAAATATCTTACTTTCATAACAATGCTGTTATGGATGAAATCGTTTTTGTGGATGCAGTAGGAAACAACATTGGAGATTACTACGAATGGCCTTTAAACTTTTACAGATTAGGTTCTATCTATGTTCAAGGTGTATTTGCTCAGGAAATATCTGACAGAGATTTTTCTTTTGTAAACAGAGCTCCTCTTACTAGGCCAAGTATCAGTAGTCCAGTATACATACTGCATGAAGGTGGTGTTGTAATTAAACCAACAGCTATCGTACAAGCTACTATAGGTTACGTGCGTAGACCAAACGATCCGGTTTGGGTTGGTACATCAGTAGCAGGTCAAATAATCGCTACTCCTGCAAATGTTGTGTATAGCAACTTTGAATTACATAAGTCTGAAGAAACAGAACTAGTAGCTAAAATAGTAGGTTTAGCCGGAGTATCAATTAAAGCTATAGACGTAGCTCAGATAGCTGCACAAAAAGAAACACAAATAATACAATCTGAACAATAATGGCTATATCAAGAAAAGTACATACTGAATTAGGTTATTACGCAGACTTTGAATCTAGAGTAGCTGATATACCAGCTAACTTTCAAGGGCTAGGTTATTACAGTAGAACTTCAATAGAGGATGTTGTAAATAACTTTATAGTGGCTTATACAGGTGATGGTAAGATAATATCTAAAGTCCCTAAGTATGAAGTTGAATTTTGGGCTCAGAGATGTATGCAAGAGTTTAGCTACGATATATTGCGTTCAAACAAGTCTATTGAAATAGAATTAGGTCCTGCTGGGCAATTCCCCTTGCCTCAAGATTATGTTAATCTAAACAAAATAACTTTAACAACAGCTAAAGGTACTAACATATTACTTATGCCTGCTAAAGACGTCACTAACGGTTCGTCTTTCATACAGGATGCAAATTATAATTACGTATTTGATCCGTTTGCAGGGACAAATCAAACTGTTAGAGATACCGAAGGTATACAAAAGTTCCAAGCTGCAGTTCCAGACGGAGGCACAGCTCAAGACTTTTATGATAACAATTTTAACGATGACAACTTCTCTTACTTTAATGCTAGGTTTGGAAGTAACCCATCTCACTCAAACTCTTCAGGTACATACTTCATTGATAACGATGCAGGTGTTGTGTTCTTCGATAGTTCAATAGAGCGCGGTACGGACTCTCTAATCAACTTTCATTACATATCTGATGGTTTAGCTGATAACGGGGATTTAGGTAACGTTATGATACCCAAACTAGCTGAGGACGCTATGTATGCTTTCATTATATATAACCTGTGTAAGGTTAGACCGTCTGCTGCAATGGCAGTTGCTTTATATAAGAAAGAAGCAAGTGCTAAAATGAGGAATACCAAGATAAGATTACAAGACTATGATATGGCTGAAATAGCTCAGGTAATGAGAGGAAAAGCTAAGTGGATAAAACACTAAATTATCTGTTTTTAAGTTTTTGAGTAATATATACATATGCGCGCGTTACATTGAATATAATTCGGTGTAACGTGTGTTTTTATAATAATAATGCAATCTTTAAGTAATATAACTAAACAAATCAAATGGGAGAAGTTAAAAGACTATTTAATCAAGCTAAGATAGAACGAGACGTAGATGCTCGCATGCTACCGCCGGGAACTTACCGAGATGCTCTTAACGTTAACGTTGGAGAGTCTGAAGGTGGAGATGTTGGTGCTGTTGAAAATCTTAAAGGAAATGAAGAGATAGCTGGCCAAACAACTATTGTAGGTACTACTATTGGTTCGGTTAGAGACCCTAATAACGATAAAGTATATTGGTTTAATAAAGGCGCAACTACAGATGCTATTTATGAATACGATGAACCTAATGATAGTGTTAGTACTATATTAATTGATTCGGTTGGAAGAGATAAAGTAAAACCTCAATGTGCTCCTGAGTTAAGACCATTCTTGGATCTAACACCGGATGATCCTAACATGAGACCTAACATAAACATTGTATTTACTCCACCGGTAGGGGGATGTACAAATACAGGTGCTTTTAATTATAATGCAGCTGCAGAATTTGACAATGGAACTTGTATACCTAGAGTATACGGTTGTATGGATCCGTCTGCCAGTAATTATAATTCAAGTGCTAACACGGCTGATACATGCACATATCCACCGCCACCCCCACCACCTAATAATATAACTGTATCTATAAGTGGAGCAGGAACATTTCCTGACGCATCTTCTCCGGTTACACTAACAGCTAGTGCTGGAGCAGCAACTGGAACGGTTTCATTTCTTTGGAGCACTGGTGAAACAACTTCTAGCATATCAGTTAGTGGGACAGGTACAACTATAAACGGTAGCGTAACAGCTACAGATGATAACGGCTCTGCTACAGCAACCTATACTGTTGTATTCTCAACCGCAGCAATTGTTACTCATAATTTATCAGCTAGTACAGGCGGAGGAGTGACTAACTCTTCAGTTGCTGGTGGTATTGGCAGCGAACAAGGTATTCAAGGTACTCCAGAACCAATATCTTTTCAATCAACTATAACTCCAAGCTCAGGCTTTCAATGGAGCGGAACAGCGCCTACCTTTACAGTATCGGGATTACCTGCAGGTGTAACAGCTGGTGCAGTTACCGGAGGAACTACTGGAACCAACGCAGCTTCGGTTACTATATCAGGAACATGGAATCCTATTGCGGATGCAACTATAACTGTAACTTGGACTGGTGGTGGAATTGAGGCAGTACCATTCGTAGGCGACTTTATATTCTCTCTACCTAATGGTTTACCAACATCTGTTGTAAGAGGATCAACAGGTAATTCTTTCGTATTAAGAATAACTTCTAACTTTGCTGCTAATGGCGTTCAAGCTTCCGCCGGAATGGGAGCGGGTGGTATAACAACTTCACCTACGAATATCAATGGAGAAACCTTCCCTAATCCTAGTAGTTTACCCATAGGTGATACTGATTTCACGATTACTTTTGATGTAGGCGCTAATGCAAGTCACACGGAGGTTACCTTTAATGCCGTAGCGACTAACAGAGACCCATTTGATGGAGGTCAAGGACCTGTTAATGCAAACTGTTTTACTTCGGAAGTAGCAGGCTCAGATGCTAATGGAGTATTTCATATACCAGTAGTGGACGCAGTATCGAATCTTGGTGTGACTATCACAAGAAATTCAGCCACTGCAACTTCCAATCCACCAGCCTCATTCGCGAATTGTAATTACACTATCACTTCAGATACAGGATTCTTTTACTCGGCAGTGACTGGCGGTGGATCACTTTTCGCTTTAGTGTCACCACGGACTTTTGATATAACTTATAATATAACTTATGTACCTTGTGATTCTCAAGGGAATCAAGTATCAGGAAGAACAGGTAGCATTGACTTTGGAGGCGGATTACAAGGCGGAGATAATTGTCCTTTACCAACACATTCTTAAAATGACAACATATAAACATATAAATTCAACAGTACCCGTGCCTTTAACAGCGCGGGTTTACGCTGATAACGTGGAGATTCATATCTTTCACAAATTAGCAGCTTGTTTACATTATCAATGGTTTTTTGATGATTTACTTGGAGGTGGTGCAGTTGAGATTACTGGCGCTATCGCTAAAGAGTATCAAGTAGATTTAACATCTGTGGCTAGCTCAGGTGAATACTACTGTGAGATAAAAATAGGGATGACTGGTTGTAATGACCAAGTCACAGAACGCAGAAGAGTATCTATAATTGAATGCTTAGATCAAACTGATAGAACATTTGCAGCTACAGGAGCCTCAGGTCAAGTTAGAGTAAATGCACCTCATTACGAAACAGTCGCATTTAGCAACGAAGGTAACAATTGGATTCTTGCTGACGGAGCTACTACATGTGCTACAATGAATGTAAACGTTTGTACATTTGTACAAGAATTTACATTAGTAGATCAAATAACTTCAGCTAACTCCGCGAGAAGAGGGCAACCTTCATTAACTGTAGGAGGTCTTGTTTGCTTTTTTAATATAGGACAAGATTTTATTAGAACAGTAGCACCAACTCCACCTCCAATCGTGGGACCAACTCCGTTTGTTGTTCCAGATCCACCACCAGGACCATCTCTTGTGTTAACTCAAAGCGGACCTGTATTTACAGATTCAAATGTAGTGTTGCATGCACATCTTAGCTACACTCTTCTTCCAGGCCAAACTGCGCCAGTAATACCAGATGGTAACGGAGAACAAGTTGTGTTTACCGTTGATGATGGGCTAGGGTTTCAAGATAGAAATGATGTAACGCTAGCTAGTCGCAGAGAATTTGAAGATCTTCTTAGTTGGCAACAACAATTTACACGACATACAGCTCAAACACGCGTTGTAACAGGAACATACACTGACCCTAACGGGAACACTGTATCAAATTCAATCACAGTTGTTTTTGAAACAAGAGCTGCGCTACCTACAATATTTATGGGAGGCACACCGAGTGCTTTACTTGACTGGCTTACTGTACCAGGCAGTGGACCGTTCGCTATTTTCCCTACACCAGGAAGACTTTCTAAACGACAAAATAGGGTTAGTTTTCAATTTGCTGGAGGAGGTTTATGGGAAATGAGTATAACAATACACCCGTGGGGTGTAACACCAGTCAGACCAACGCAAGATAGACCTGTTAAGCTGGCTATGGCGCAAACTAGAGGTGGAGCTAACAGCACAGATGGAGGTACTGATTGGGACGATTTAGGAACAGTTCATGGACTTACTTTTACTTCAACAGGTTTAGGGCAAGGCTTTAATTCAGCAGCAAATCCATTAATGGAAGCACCTGTAGGCGGAGGAGTTATTCAGCAAACGTTTAAGTTTCAAGGAATTGGGAATATTAATGGTATACTTTCTCTTAATGCTACTGATAATCTTGGGTACGATGCGAACACTGACGACATGAATATTACTGTAATAGTAGAAATAAGACCACAAACTTAATGGGAGTATTAAATTTTTCAGAAGAGAACTTAATTACTGGGGTCAATATTATTGACGGAAACCTTTACTGGACCGACAATCTTAACGAACCCAAGAAGCTTGAGATAGATAGATTTAAAGCTTATGATCACACTACAAGGCCATCTACGAGTATAAGAGGTGTCGACTTTAATGAAGCAGATATTGCTGTTATAAAGTTACACCCGTGGGAACCTATTACATTAGAATTAGAAGAATACAATCCAACTACTGCAGAAGAGCTATTACAACCGGATGCGCCTTTTGAAAAAATATTCCCTAGGTTTAGTTATAGATGGCAGTATGAAGATGGGCAATATAGTCCATACGCTCCATTCACACAACCTGCAGTAATTCCAAAGACTAGACCAACAACATCGCAAAACAATTTTGACAATACAGTTGGATATGCTATTGGGGATGTTGTTAATAGTGGAGGTAGATCTTGGGTAGCAGCATCAACCGTTGGAGTACCTACTGCACCAAATGTTAATTTTGATCCTGCGCCTCCTGTTTGGACTAGCCAAGGTAATGCCGTGTACTCCAGTGAAGAAGCTAATTTTATAGAAGGATACAACACCACCATGTACAACAATGTTGGTAAAATAAACCTTAATGAAATACCTAGAGGTCCTAGAGACGTTGTAGCTGTTGAGCTACTATATACTGAATCTATTAGTTCTACTATATATGTACTTGAAACGTTAGACTTACCGCTAGAACATAGAGGCCATGATTTTATATTAGGTCCATCATATGAGACTGATACTACAGGAGGTAGGATTCCAAATACTGGAGCACCAAGATATCCTCATGATTATTCTTTATTACCATTAAGATATCAATTATCAGCTAGAAAAATATATAGTGCTTTGCCAGCTAATCAACTTAGTAGACCTTATGATGAGGTACCTCAATTAGCTAAAGCTCAAGAGATTACAGCTAATAGATTAGTGTATGGTAATTATCAAATAGGATTTGATCAGCCTGCAGCTTTAGACTTAACAAACGTTTTTGTAACTGCTGGTACAGGAGATGGCTTACATGTTAAAGGTAATAGGCAATATGAAGTAGGAGTTGCGTACATAGATGCTTACGGCCGTCAAGGAGCAATGCTTCAAGCAGGATCTATTACACAAACTAATGGAAACATAATAGAACAGTCGCCTTTGATTAGCGCTTTTAATCAGCCATCAAGACAACAGATACAAACTACAATTAATTCAGCTGCACCACCATGGGCAGACCGATATAGATACTTTATTAAAGATCCTTCTACAGATTTTCACAACTTAATTAGTTATAATATTTATAACGATGGCTCCAGCTTAGATTCCGATAGTGAATTTATTTGGATTGAATTTCAATCAACAGATAGGAACAAAGTAACAGGAGGTCCTGGAGATAATGAGGCTTCAACTTTAGTGCTTAGAAGAAACAATGCTGTAACCTCAACAAGTAAACAAAGATTTTTAGTTCAGGACATTGTCAACGAAGCACCTGATGATGTTAAATCTCAACTATCAAAAATTTTATCTAACGTCACTTTAAGCAATGTAGGTAATTTTGGGCATGCTGCTTATGACGTAAGCACTACTCAAACAATAGGTAATACATTAATGGGGCTTAGAACAGAGGGCAATAGTAACTCGGGAAGTGCAAGGCTTACTTTTCAAAACCAAGTTATAGACGAGTTTAATGGTTTTATTAGACAAAATCAACCTGAAGTTAATCCTATTGACGAAGTTATTACTAACGTAGATAATAGTGACACAACCGCAGACTTAACTCGTTTAACTAATGATTTATATGTTAGATTTAAAACATCTGGCACAACCACATATATAGCGCCCGAAAACACTTATCTTAAAGTAAACTCAATACGTGGTTACAATGGTAAGCAATTGGATATTACTTTTGGTGGCGTATATACAATAAACGAAGGAGACGTTGGTCTAGTGGCTACTGGAAATAGCGGTTTGCCTGTAAATATACCATCTAACCCAACGTTTGAATTATACAGTACAAATACCTCAGACCAAGCTATAGAAAGATTAGGTGGTAGATTCTTTGTTAGAGCAGCCAGAAATGGTTTAGAAACAACGCAATCTGAATTCTCATATGATGGCGAGTTAGAAACATTAAATCAGCTTTGGTTTGAAACAGAACCTGCTACTAACGAGTCTAATTTAGATTTGTTTTGGGAGTCATCTGAAACGTTTTGTGTTTGTACGCAGCATGGATGTGATAACAAAATAGATTGGTTTAACTCAATTGCAGAAGTTCAGCCTTTAAATGCTGGTGTATATCTTGAAACTACTAGAATTTTTAATAAGTTTAATACAGTTCAACTAGTTAAAGGTGTTAAAGTTAATGTGCCTACTGATAGAAACTCAGTCATAAAAAGACCTTACGGTTTAACATGGTCAGGAATCTACAACGGAAGAACAGATACTAATAGACTGAATCAGTTTATAACAGCCGATGGAATAACAAAAGAACTAGAGCCTAACTATGGAAGCTTACAGTTGCTGCATACACGTGATACAAACATTATAGCAGCCTGTGAGGACAAGATATTTAGAATACTAGCGGATAAGGATTTACTTTTTAATGCAGACGGTGGCGGCAACGTGAGTGCTTCTAACAGAGTGTTAGGACAGACCACACCATTCGTAGGCGAGTATGGTATATCTAAAAATCCTGAATCTTTTGCAAGTTATGGTAATAACTTTTGGATTACAGATGCTAATAGAGGTGCTGTACTACAGGTTACTCCTGGAAATGGGCAAATAAACGAAGTTAGTTCTAATGGATTGAAAGATCATTTTAGAGATCGATTACACTCTGCTACTAAACTAGTAGGAGCTTATGATGATTACTCTGGTTCGTACATGCTATCTATGCAAGGTTATAACCAAAATGACGCCATGATTGACGCTGAGGACGCTATAACAGGTGAAACTAATAATATCACTTGGAGATACGAAACAGCTCGACGAGGATGGTCTAGTAGGGTTTCTTATGTACCTGAAGACGGTTTATCAATGAACAATAAGTTTTACACTTATAAAGGTGGTAAAATGTTTGTTCACAATTCAAACACAGTTCCAAGGAATCACTTTTATAATCTACCCGTTAAACCTGATCCAGATAATCCTGGTGATTTTTTACCTGCATCTTATGTATCTGAAATTGAAGTTATCTTAAATGATAATCCCTCAGCTTTAAAAGATTACTTAACATTAGGTTATGAAGGAACCCCAGGATGGGTTGCAACATCTATTGATACAGATAGTGAAGATCTCGTTATAGCTAACACATGGCCTTTTGTTAAGAAGGAAGATAAGTATTTTGCACCTATAGTTGGTCAAATACCTACTTACGGATTAACAGATTTAGGGTTAGGCGATGTAGTTGCAGACGATGGCACTACGGTATTTATAAACGGTACTCAAGATAAATCAGGAATTAAAGGATTTTATAATAAAGTAATACTTCAATACGCTTTAGAAACTAAAGCAGAACTATTCGCTGTAAACAGTGAAACTAAAATATCATCAAATTAAATTAAATTACAAGTAAGAAAATTAATAGAAAGAGATTGGAGTTTCCTACCTAGTTGGTGGGAAGCTTACGATCAAGAGCCAATTCAAAGAGACTTCCTTCCAAATGATGGACTAGGAGGCTTCATGGTGTGTAAAGAGAACGACCCTATAGCGGCAATGTTTCTTTATACAACAAACTCAAAAACTGCAATTCCAGCTGTTGTTGTATCGGATAGATACTACAAAGACAATGACAGAAGTGACGCATTACAGTTATTAGTAGACTTTACAAAAGACTTTGCAAAAGACATGGGATTTAAATATTCTTTTGCTTGGGCCAAAACTGGAGTTCTACTTGACAAGTATACAAAATCAGGTTTCACTTCAATGGGAACCAGTCACGAATTATTAATAAAACATTAGAAATGGCATCAGCAATAGGAGGAATAATAGGAGGAGTTGGACAAATAGCTGGATCACTAGCAGGTAGAGGCGCTCGAAAAAGAGAGGCAGCATCTGCACTAGCGGAACAACAACAAGCAAAACAAGCATTTGATAACTTTGAAATGAAAAATGAGTTTGCAGGAGCGGAAAACGTAATGGAGGACGCAACTGTAAATCAACAAGCTTCAAACTTTCAAGCACAAGAAACAGATGCAGCATTATCTCAAGGACTAGACGCTATCGTAGCTGGTGGTGGTGGTGGAGGTGGAGCTCAAGCAATTGCAGCTGCAGCATTAAAATCTAA
>Ga0308011_10000387_pt1 | contig 23560 bp, 33 predicted proteins | sample Neamet177_FD_203144 | JGI IMG/M metagenome (GOLD analysis project Ga0308011, IMG submission 203144) | Marine microbial communities from water near the shore, Antarctic Ocean - #177 | ecosystem: Environmental > Aquatic > Marine > Unclassified | place: Southern Ocean | collected 2014-07-25 | reverse complement strand
TCATTTGTTTTAGGTTTTTTATCTAAGTAAGATTTAAGCTTAGTAATGTTAATTGGTTTTGTCTTGTAGTGTTTCTTCATTAATCTGATGAACTTAAAAAGTTTTGTAAAGTAAGTCTAGTTCCTTGTCTTGGTCTTTCTAGATTCATATTATTGTAGTAATTTTCTCTTGAAGGATTTACATCTGCTCCAGTGTTTGTATTATATTCAGGGAAACTTGCAGTATTATTACGTATGTAGTCTATAAGTCTTTCACGATAGTAACTTCCAGTGTTTAATATTTCTTCTCTAAAGCTTTGAGCTTCTTCTGTACTTAAAGCATTTCCTGTTTCTGATGTCTTAGAATAGATATTACCGTTCTCCACTTTATGACGTAGGTAGTTAAAAGCGTGATAAAGACTATACGATGGAAGCATATCCCCTATGTAGTCATCTAGTAAAGTTTTGTAAGCTACATTTGCAGGAAGATTTACTGTACCTGCTACAATTAAGGCTTTTAATTTATTGTTAAGATCAGTCCCTAGTGCGGTTTCAACATAGATTTTCTGTGCTTCTCGTACAAATGGAAGTAAGATGTCTACATCTACATTAAGATTAATTGCTGTAGAGTCCTTTAATTTAGCCTCTGATATAAATAGTACGTAACTCATAATTATCTTGCGTTTATATATCCGTTATTTTTCATTTTTCTTGGTGGCGTTGCAACTAGCTTATCATTCTTTTTAGCAGTAAAGCCTTCTGACTTTGCTTTCGTGTAGCCAATCATATCAGCGTCTTCTATTTTAGTAGTCCTAGATTCTCCTATTGTAGTCTTGAAGATTCTTCTACTCCAAAAATGGAAACATTGAGGTCCTCCTTTATATAGCCAAATTGAGTAAGTATTAGCTCCTCCTTTTCCAAATCCAGGATTAACTGCCTTTGTACTCATATTAATTATATCTTCCTTTCTGTAAAGTTTTTTAGCAGCTGTCATCTTTCTGCAAAATTCTCTTTTAGTTCCTGACTTATTAGTTAAGAAATTGTCATTAGAATAAACATAACGAACTCTGAAATAATCATAAGTCTTTTTAGAGATACCATCTTGTTCTGACTTACGACTAGGAATTGCCCTACCTGTTGAAGCTAGTTCAATCTTTTCGCCTGCAATATCATTTAATACTTCTTCATAATTAAAGTCTTGATGTTCTCCGTCTACTACTTCTTCTTCTATTAATTCCCAATCTTCAGAAATATCTTCTCCAAACTCCTCTATGAACTTTGAAAGCTCAGTAGCTTCCTTATGACCTTCGCAAGCCATATAGACTGTCTTACCTTCTAATTCGTGTGAGTGGTAGCCTTCACACCCTAAAGTCTTTGCACTTGCTAAGGCTTCTTCTATGGTGTCATAAACAGGTTTTCCATCAATCATTCCAACTTTAGCAAATTCTTTTTTAAAATCTTCAACTGCTTCTCCTTCTAAAGGCGGTAATCCTATTTCTTCTCTTATTTCGTCCTGAGTCATAACATCCCTGATAGTTGCAGAATCAAATTGAATTGTTATTGGTTTAAGCTGTACGAACTGGACTGGCATATCCATGTTATTTACTTGGAATATTTTGTGCAATACTTTTAAGATTTGCCCTTGGAATGGCATTATTACCGTATTAAGATAAAAATTACTAGCGTTTGCTAGCTCGTCTGCATTGCTTGAGAACCCGTTAGCACTATCTAAGCCCATAAGTGTCTTAGAAGTAACCCTATGACCTGAGAGGATGTTGCTAGTTAAAAGTTCTTGGAGTGCTAAATACTGCTTATCTAAATCTGATGGACTAATAGAAGTTATTTCTGGTACTCTAGTCTTGTCATCTGAAAAAGTCAAAACGAATTTACCTGCATTTTTTTCTGATGTAAATTTATCTTCTAAACTTCTTTCTATCTGATTTCTTTCTTCAGCCGTTGGGATTCCATTCGCAAATGATATCATAAACGAGCCAGTAAATCCGTTAGATATATTATTAAGATGAAACTCAGAAACTTTAGAATCAATTAACGCCCAGTTATTACAAGATATGTAATCAGCCGTATAATAGCTATTCATATTAGGACTGTAAAGCCCTGTATAAAGAATTTGATTAGGTGAAGTTCTATCATTAACATTAAAGGCTGGAACTCTATAAGGCTTGTTCGTTCTTGTATTTGCCCAATCTCCTGATACATAGTACCCTCTAGTTTTTCCAAATTCGTCAGGACGCTCGGTCCTGATTTTTTCGACTGGTATATGATAGATTTCAGCTATCTGAGTTCTATCTTTTGACCATACTATATTAAGTGCAAATGCTCCTTGTAATTTAAAGTCAAATGCTACCTTTTTTAATACCTCGTGTAGTGTTTCATTACCATTAGCATTATTCATAAAGTTCTGTAGCTTTACTCTTGCCTCTTCATCTCTATCATCTTCATCTGTTATGACTAGGGATTCAGCACTTATCATTTCGCTAGTCGCATTTACGATTGCAGCCGTTATAGAACTTGAATAGTAAAGGTCAATTAAAAACTGTGGGTAAAGGTTTCTCCATTCTCCATTAGAGTCGCCGTACTCAATGTAATCTTTTCCTCTAACCTCTTGTACCAAAGGAGCTGTTGAAGTGCTTAAATCTACTGAAAGTATTTTATCCATTTTTAATTTTTATTGACCGTAATAAATAGTGTTAGTTCCTGATGGTTCTGGGTGCTGAATATATTCAACTTGCTCAGTTCCAGATTTTTCTGTTAAGTTTAGTATTCCTTTAGTTACTATTCCATTTACTACTCCATTATTATCAGCTACAGGAAGTACTTGAGTTTCTGTCTTTGGAGCGGTCGTATCACTTAATACTACTTGACCTATCCAACTAACTTCATAAATTTCATATTTCCAATGACCTGCTGGCAATAAGTTTATAGTAGACAAAAATAGATCAGGAACTAATGCATAATAAAACTGAATCTTTGTGTATCTAGGAAATATAAACTCTTGAGCGCTTGCAAAAGAATAGCTATAACTAATAGAACCGTCAAAGTCATTTATAAACTTCACTAAGAATCTAATCTGAGTTCTATTTACTAAAGTATTTATTCTGTTATCTTCAGTACAAATTTCTGTTAAAATATCAGTTTGCGTAAATCCTTGTATCATATTATATAATAGAAAAAGTCTGTTTCTGTTTGGTTAATAAAGGAAAAAGGCTGCCAAAGCAACCTTAAACCCATAGTGAACGCTAGATTTCTCTATAGATGGTCAAACCACCCCACCCTCACTAAGTGTAAAAAAGGGTAACTGTTAAGCTACCCTTTCTAAAAATATATAAAAGAAACTAATTAAGAAGTTACTATTCCTCCAGGTATGGTAAAACCTGCATTAGAAAAAGGTCCTGTTGCAATAGGATAATCTGCTACCATTGGAAAAGGGTCAGCCTCTATGCCGTCAAATGTAAGTGTGTAACCATTTTTATCTCCCCATGCAGCACCTGAATCCATAGTTCCTGCATTAAGTTCCATACCATTAACTCTTCCTAAACAAACAATAACATCAGTTCCAGTAGCTAAAATTTGTTGATTTAATTGAGCAAAGACAACGACCTTAGTCGCTCCTAAGAGCTTAATTTGATTTTGGTCTTCTTTTGTAAGTCTGTTAAATAATACTTGAGCAGTTGGAGTGTAATAAATAGTGCCGTTTTCTCTCGATCCTACGATAGTATCTGTAATACTAGCTACTCCAAGAGGCATAGTGTATCTGTAAAGTTCTGCTCCTGCTGCCATTTCTATGTCAGTAACTTCTCCTGCCGTTACTGCTATTCCTGTTCCGTCTATTGGAGCTTTAAATTGATCAAAAACTCCGAAATAAATAAATTTAACGCCGCCCGAGATGCGATTGCAATCGAGTCCCCTTCCCTTAGTTAGTGCCGTACATGCCATTTTATTGTTTTTTTTAGGTTAAGGGTGGAAGGGTTTTACCCCCTCCATCCATTATTTATTTATTAAGACTGTCTTACGATATCAGCTCCTGTTCCTGACTGTACTCCTGCTGAGTAACGAGCTACCATTCTAATATTGTCAGAACCATCTAAATTAGCCATATCCATTAAGTTAATTCTTGTTGCATCACTTAAAAGATCAGTTCCAAAGAATAAGTTAGATTTTTGAGCTATTACAACTTCATTTTCTAACATTCCGTTACATACTGCTATCTTGTAGCCTTCAAACATTGGCACGTAATCTCCATTCATGTTATAAGCGTTTACATATCCTAAAGTAGAAACTGCTCCAATGTAGTATTGGTAAGTTCTCTGACTCATGTAAATATGTAAATCTTCTTTACCTAAAACTGCAACAGGAATAACTGCTACTGCCTTCTGTAATTCTGCTATAATAGTTCCTGCTGTATATGCTCCCCCTGCTGCATTCTGTACAACTGTAGCATCAACACCTGGTAGTAAAAGTCCTGTAGCTGCTCCTAAGAATCCGTTAAATTGTCCTGCTACATTAGTCCCTGCCCAGATAGAATTTTCAGTAGCTTGTGCTATAATATCGCCCATGTAAGAGATAACGTAATCATCAAAAGATGCAGGTGGCGGTGCGCCTGCTCCTGCTCTCATTTGTAATGCTTCCCAAGAAGATAATAGAGTTTCTTTACAAATATCCATATTTACTTGTAAGTTTTTAGGCTCTAATACTTTTTCAGTTAAAGCTAAAGTTCCTGCTGCTGTAAAGTCGCAAGTTGCGTCTACTACAGAATTTACTGTTTGATTAAGAGCTTGTATGTTGCTCTTAAATTTAATATTTTCTATCATTGTTAGATAGTCTAACGAGTTGGATGCTTTTAAAGCTGCTGAGATGTAGAATCCTGCTGCCTTACCTGCAAAGTTTGAAGCTACTGTAATTGCCATAATTTGATTATTTTTAGTTATTTATGTAGAGTTATCTCTACTTATTATTTGTTTAAGTTATATAAGAATCTTTCCTTACTTGTCATTCTTCTAAAATCTTGTGCAGTAGGAGTTGCTCTTTCTGAACTAAATTTATTTGTATCTAAAGGTGCTGATGCAGGTGCTTCTGCTAACTCAGTCTTTAGTTTTTCATTTTCAGCTTTTAACTTTGTTAATTCGTCTTCTGCTGAGAACTCAACTACTTCTGTAGTCTTTATAGACTTTGGATTAGTAGAAGGCTCTACAACTTCTTCAGCCATTTCTTCAACCTCATCATCTCCTCCGTCTTTATCTTTCTTTAGACTTGCAACTGCATCTTCTAGGTTTTGGATTCTTTTCTCCATACCTTCCCAATCCTCAACTACTGCTAAGTCTTCAGTCATTTCTTCTTCAACTACTTCTTCAGTTTCAGTTTCCATAACTTCAGCAACGATACCTTCTTCTTCTACTCTAAAAGTAACTCCTGTATCAGTCTTGTAAGTTCCAACAGGTAAAAGAATAGTAGTACCATCTTCAGTAAGAACTGAAATATCTACTCCTGCTTCTAATTCTTCAGCAGTTGAAACGAAAATAGTTCCATCTTCACTTTTCGCTTGATAAGCTAATTTCACATCTGGCTCTTTATCAAGACCAAGTGCTACCAATATTTGATTTTTTAAATCCATAGTTTTGTTTTAAGTTCTGTTATATAATAGAATAGTTATTGTTCTGTTTGATTTTATAATAATTTCATAGCTTTATCAGAATTACTTTGAGTTGTTTCCATATCTTTAAAAGTATCTTCAAATTGTTTTTCTAACCCTTTTATTCTACTAGGATATTCTATACCTAATTCTTTTGCTGCTTTTTTAAATTGTTCTATTTTCTTTAAACCATCAACAGTATCTTGCTTTACTTTTACTGCTTCTCCTTTTAGAGTTCTTATAGTATCTATTGCATTATCTTTTCTTTTTGATACTGTTCCTGCTTTTTTTATTACTTGTGTATATATCTTCTCTAAGTCATCAACTAAAGCTAACTCAACCTTCTCAGTCTTAAGTTCAGTTTTGTTTTCTCTTACTAGCTTGTTTAAAGCACTTAGTATTTGTTCTTGTGTTGGTTTCATATTATATTATTTATAGTAATCCTTTAAATTTTGCTAAGTCTTTTAACATTCCCTCTCCTGCTCCTTCTGAAATTTCGTAAATAATTTTTGCTGCTTCATTGTAACCTTTAGGGTCTTTTATTCCTAATTCAGAAATTTGCTTGTCTATAACATTAACATATCCATATCCTTTTTTGGCTGCCTTAACTAAATTACCCATCTCTTTAAAGTTTTCATTTACAAGTTTTGTAATTTGCATATTATTTCTTACAGCCGTTTCAAATCTAGAACTTAATTTTTTACTATCTTTTATTAAATCATCAACTAAACCTAACTCAACCTTCTGAACACTTAACAATTCTTTTTTAGATTTGTTTTCTAGTATTAGTCTTAGTATGTTTTCTTGTGTTGGTTTCATATTATACTTTTATTTTTTTAATACTTTCATAAGTTTTGTATATTCTTGAATTACTATCAGAAGCATTTACTGCTTTTTTATAATCTTTTATATCCATAACATTTACTCCTAATTCTTTTGCTTGTTTTTTAATTAAAGTCATTAATTTAAGCATAGACGCTTCATTTTTATTATAAGCTTTATATTCGGTTTCTGCTTTTGACTTTAATTTATCTCCCATCTTAATCCAATCATCTTGTTCTTTTACTATTTTTTCGTATTTAGGTACTATTTTTGAAGTAAATTCTTTTACTAAACTATTCAAGTCATCAATAGCACCTAACTCTAATTTTTTAACTTTTTTTTTACTTAACAATTCTTTTAATGCAGTTCTTATTTCTTCTGTTGTTGGTTCTGCTTTTTGCATTTGTTCAAATTTATTTGTGAAATAACCTTCTATACTCAGACCTTTTAGCTCACCACTCCGAATCTTTTGCCACAGCTCGTCATTCTCTATCTTCATCTTAACGAACCAAGTGCCGTTAGGTAAGTCGTAGCCGTATAATTTAGACTTATCACTATCTCCTTCTTTTATCCAAGATTCAACTGTTAGAACGCCTGAAACTCTGTCTTGGTGTTGGTAAGTAGCTTTGTGATGATTGTTATGTTTTAGGTAAAGTTCAGCAGCCTTTCTTACTGTTTCTTTTGAAAAGTAAACATAGTAGTCTGAGTCTGTATTAGGGTCGTGCCTGAATATGTTTTTATTAGGAATCAAAGCAGGACTTACTAGCATACGCTTTTCTTCATCTACTTTAGCAAAGGTTAAATTGTTCTTTTCTTTACCAAAGAATACAAAGTCTTGTTCTATTGCAGGACTCGTTACTAAACTAATAGCGTCTATTGCTAATTCTTGACTATCGTCTGAAATTACTAATTCTACAATTTTAGTTTCCTTCATATCTTCATAATAGTCTTTATTGTCTTCTTCACAGTCTGCTTTTGTATCGTACTTACAAGAGCCAGTCTTTCCCCATTTATATTTTCCGTTTTCACATTTTTCGCAAGGCATAGTATATAATAGATATTAAGTTAGTTTATTTGATTTTAGATAGTAGCTCTACGTCTTATATTTGCTAATTGGTCTTGACTGTTTGTCATTTCATCAGTAACTACAAAGGCTTTCATTGGTTCTGGAGCTACTCCCCCTGTAATATCAAAAGACCCTGACATCATTTGAGGCGCAGGTGTTGCAGCTGCTGCTCCGCCTCCTCCTCCTCCACTTCCTCCTGGTTTACCACCACTTGCAATTTTAGCAATATTCATAGCTGCAAAAGTTCCTGCTAGAGCTGCCATAGTTACAGGATAAGCTCCAAAAGTTCCTGCTGTTGCTCCTATATTTGCATTAGCTGATGTAAATGCATTTTGTACTCCTTGGACTCCTGATATAGTAGCTTGTGCTATTGCAGCAGCCCTTGCTAGTGCTGTTCCTTCACCTGCTGCTGATGCTAAAATACTTAGACCTTGGTTTGCCATATCAAATTGCATAGCCACCTTTGCATCTGCAATTTCTTTATCAGTTTTTAATACTTTTATACCTGTTTCTTTGTTTCCATTTACGTCATAGTCAAATCGTTTGTCTATTAAGTCCTTATATTTTTCATCGTAAATTAAATCAATTAGTCTTATTTTTTCTGCTACTTCCTCTGCCGTACCTGTTAATCTAGCAGCAGCTTTAGCGTCTTCTGTTTCATTTTTTAAAGCTCGTAAGTCTTTTCCATTTTGGTCTTTCTGTCTAATCATTTCTAGCTCTCTAATTAAAGTTTCTGCTGCTTTTACTTCTGCTTCATTTTGAGATGCTATTTCTATATTTTTATTAATAGTTTCCTGCTTAATTGCATTTATCTTATTATTAAGTTCTATTTGTTTTGTAACAGATTCACCTCTTATAGTTGCAAGTTCTACTTCTTTTTGTGCAAGAATATCTAGTGCTTCTGCTTCAGGGTCTAATACAGTAGATAAACGTAATTTTTCAATTCTAACAGCTTCTGTTGCGTTAGCTATTCTTCTTTCTAATAAATCTGTTTCTATACTAAAAGCTTTTTCTGCTGCATTAAATCTTTCTTCTTCTGACTTAGTAACATCTTCAGCTATTAGCTTTAATTCTTCAATATCAGCTCTTCTTTGTGCAGTTTCAACACTTAACGCTCTTTGGTTGTCAGTTAATCGCTGAAAAGACTTTTCTAAAGCCATTGCTAAAAGAGTGTCATTTTTAATTTCTTCTCCAATACCTTTAAAAGAATTACCCATATCTTTTAACCCTGCCCTTATATTTCCTGAAAATAATTTAGCAATTCCACCTCCAAAGTTAGCTATTCTATCTACAATTACATTAACTGCTGCTCCAATACCTTTAAAAGCTACAGATAATACTTCAGCACCCTTTTTTGTTTTAGCAAACCAAGTAGCTAAAGCACCAAAAGCTAAAAGTAAAAGCCCAACACCTGTTGAAGCAATCCCTAACTTAATACTGCTAAATAGAAACTTAGCTCCACTAGCAGCAGACTTCCAACTAGCTTTTAAGCCGTTTATAGAAAGACCTAGTACTTGCATTTCTGATACTGTATTTTTACCTTCAGCATTAACATCTTCTATAATTCCTTCAGTTTTTTTAAGTTCTTTGTTAAAATCCTTTTGGTCTTTTGTAACTTTTCCAATATTGGTCTTAACTTCCAATTCTAATACTTCCTTTGCCATAGTTTTATTTTTTTAAAGTGCAACGCCTGATTTTAATTGTGTAATTTCTATATTACAAATCCATTCTAAAGTAACGCTATTTCGACCTCTAACTGAAATAGAAAAGTCATCTCCTGAAACTGACGCTACTGCATTCCATCCTGTAATTGTACCTGAAGATTTTATTACATCTCGTTCTCTTTGAATAGTAGTAACTCCTGATTTATTAATAGCAACACCTCGTTCAATCATGCTTAAATAATCTCCATTATTACCAGTATTAGTGCCACCAACTCTAACCGCTAGAATAGTAGCGTTAAAATAAATTGCCGTATTAATAGGAATTTTAAAAAAACTACCTGAAGTATTGTTTAGATTAGAAGCTAAAGTTGCTGCACTTGTAGTTTGTTTTCCGTAAATAACTCTGATAGCTTGTCTTTCGCCTAAAAGGTCATCAGGAGCGTTACCCCCTAAGACTGTTGAGTTAGTTGCTGTTGCCTCTCCTAAAGTACCTGAAACGTTAGCATTATTTATTCCGTTTGCTATTTGATTTTCATTACCTATTATTATATTATTACGTGATAAACCTTTAACTGTATTATCAACGCCCATTATTAAAGTATTATTAGTACCTGTTTCAGTAGAGTTTCCTGATCCGTAAGTTCTGTTATTTTCATTTGCAACAGCTATATCTAAATTTGCATTATACCGAAAAATATTGCAAGTTCCGTTTACTACATTGTAAGTATATCCATAAGACTCACATTGTAATTGATTAGGGGTTACTTCATTTTGTCCATCTGTAAAAGTTACAATTCCAATTTGTGAAATCGCAGCAGGTTTTACTGTAAACCCTGTTAAGTATGAAATATTTTCTCTTGGAATCGCTGACATTATGGTATAAGTATAAATTCAACTGTTGCCAATTCGTTCGGCTGGTAGTTTATTTTGTTTACTCTAAAGACTCTGTTCTTAATAAAAACTGTATCGTTAAATTTAAAAGTATTTATATCTGAAGGACTTAAATCTACTTTTATAGTCATGATACGAGTATTAGGATTGTAAAGCTCATTAAAGTATGGAAGCCAGTACATACCAAATAAATTATTTACAGTAGGAGCTCCTACTCCAGTAATTAATTGACATTCACCAAAATGAAAGTCTATAGTATCTGTTAAACTTGGAGGAATAGAAGTAACTGTAGGTATATCTGTTAAATGACTAAACTGTAAATATTCATCTTCAAATGCATCACCAGCTACTCCATTTTGTGTAGGAACGCTATAAGTAGTTGAAGTCATAGTTACTACCCCATTATTATACATAATTCTAGGGCTGTTATCGAATCCTTCAGAAGTGTCGTCATTAAAATTATAAGAATAAATAGAAGGAACTATTAACTCAGGAAATTCAGAACTAAGAGGCTTTACTACTGTTGCTGCAAAAGGCTCTGCTATAATTTCTTCTTCTCCAGTTAATATATCAAATTGATCTGTAGCTATAAACTTTTTACTTCCGTATAAATGACCGTCTACTAAATTCTTATATTGATTAAATGCATAGTCATCATCATCTTCAACAAATTTAAAAATAGTCTTTCTATTTAATTCTGTTAAAGGTTTTAATTTAATTTGAGAAACATCTATTTTTTCAGTCCAGTTTAATTGAACGCTATCTGTATTATTTACAAATATATCTGCATACGGTTCTATTTTTATATTTAAAGGATTATCTTCATCAGGAATAGTTACTAAATTAAACATTGTAATTATTCCTTTTAAGAAATCCCACTGCCCTAATTCTCCTCTTAGAGTTTCTAATAACGTATCTGATGTAGTTTGGTAGGATGTAGTTGTAATTGTTACTAATGAAGGTGTTCCGAATGGATCGAAAACGCCATCTAATTCATACAACCCTAAAGTAGAAAAAGCTTGACATAGCACAGTATCTCCTGCTGCTAATGGTGAAGTAGTAAAAGATCCTGAATAAGTGAAAAAAGTAGAAGTTGAAGTAGCCACATCAACAGGAGTTCCATTAACAAGCCATTGAACAAATACAGTGTCGCTTGATAATGAAACATTATCGAACCGCATATCATAACTGAACGTATATACTTGACCGTCTTCTTGAGCTGTAAATACTCCTGCTGAATATCCAAAATTTGCATTTAATGGATCGCCACCAACTAAAAGTGCATTCATTTCATCAAAATTTAAAGTAGCCATAGAAGTACCAAGACCAACATCACTTTTATTAGTTAATAAACCTGTCGAGTTAAAAATAACAGGAGCATTGCCTGACCCCCAGTTAAAGTCCATAAAAAGCTTATTAAAATCAGCAGTATTAAAAAAATTAGATTCATAAGTAAAATCTGTATCTGCAAAAATATTATTAATTAAGTATTTTATATTTATAAAAGGTCTAAATGCGCTTTCTAAAGTTGTAAGTTTTGGATTCCCTGAATTTGTGTAGCTATATTGATGATTCCAATTACAAAAAGGATATCTTAATACATTAGTAGCAGTAGCTCCTGTTGAGCCTGCAAAACTTCCTGAAGGCAAAGGTGCAACTGGTAATATTCCTTGCCAACTGTTTCTTATATTACTATAATTATAGTCATGTTCTAGCTCTGTAAAGTCTAAATCTTTAAATGTTCTTTCTTGTAAAATATCGGCTAAAGCTATAACTTCAGAATATAAATTTACATTATAACTAATTTCTCCTTCCTTATCTATTATATCTAACATTCTTAAATATCCTTCAAATAAAAGAAATCCGTCCTGCTTTAAAACTGCTTTTGTTTTTTGGTATGGATTAAATATTAATCCTCCAGATCCAGCTACTTCTCTAGTAATTTCAAAAATATGATCGAATATTCTATTATTTCTTTTTGTGCCAGGAATTTTAAAGGCTTTAGAATAAGACTGTACATTTTCAGCGACATTTTTAAAATCATCAACACTTAAAGTAAGTGGTAAATCTTCATCTTCATAAAGATCACAAATAACTTGCCCATCTCCTAATATTTGAATTGCTCCAGTTGGAATAGGTTGTGCATCTCTAATAGTAATAGAATTTAATACAAGCTTCTGATCAATAGTTGAATCACCAACTATAACAATAGTATCATCTGTTGAAAAGGCATTAAATGAAATATTTACAAAACCTGTATTATTAGGAATAGGAATAACTTGCTGTAGAATAGTTCCTGAATAAATCCAAATACCAAAAGCGTTAGTAGTATTAATATTTGTGTTAATATCCAAAGTAATATTATAAAAATTTCCTACTGTTAAATTAGATAATTTCTGAATAAGCCCTTGCTGAACTTGACCTGATTTGGGATTTATAGTTACAAGACCTCCTGATTCACTAACTCCAGAAGCACCCTTATGAAATCTCTTCCATGTATTAACAGTTAAAGATGCTCCATAAAAGTCTATTGCTTCTTGTGTTCCATTTGATAAAGTTACTGTATGATCTGTTGAAGAATTTACTGTACTAAAATTATTACCGTTAATAATAAATTGGCTTGTATTCGTAAAAATATTTGCATTGTAACCGTCATAGATCTGTGGATATATTATTAGTTGAACACTCATTATATAGACTGAGTTCTAAGTGTCTTGCTTTTTTCAACTTCAAAAGTGTACTGCATTAGCTTATCATTAGCGACGGTCTTTTTAGTATAGCTAGAAGTTGTAAGTCTTACAGGTGTTACATATTTATTAAGAGAAGAATTAAGTTTATCAGATGATTTTTCCTTTAACAGATAAACTTCAGGACTATTAATAAGCTCTTCGAACCAAGCTGATTCTGACTCGTTTACAAAATCTGTATTCATTGTTATCTTTTCTTTAGCATTTACTCTAAAGGCTTTCTTGCCTCCTCTAAAGCTGTCAATTCTGTAAGAGCTAGAGTTCCAACTTCCTTCTAATTGCTGGTATGTACTTCCTTTTGTAGAAATTTTCTTAATAGACTTCATGATAAAAGTATAGTAGTCCCAAGTACCCCACTGATTTAACCAACAAAGTCTAATAGACTCAAATCCTTTTGTGTTAGGACAGTTAATATTCATCCTATATAAAGATGACATAACAGTACCAGTAGACCCTATGACTTGAAAAGTGTAATATGATAATTTTGTTATATTAACGTTAAATATAGTACTCCAGTTAGATAAGTTAGCAGGAAAGACTCCTGCATAAAGTATTTGAGCGTCTATAATAGATTGAGGATATTTAAAGCCCCCGTTACTTGATTGTTGAATATCTTCAGAATTTAGAAGAACGTCTGAATCGTCATAATACTTATACCTTATACCGTATGCACCTGCTGATCCTAAACCTGGAAAAAAAGGATTTGACATTAATAGCCCTACAGTTCCGTAATCATTTATATTAGCGTATTGTATTAAAGGAGCATTAGTCAAAAACTTTCTTTCTTGAGTATTTGAAAAGGAAAATTTATTAAGAATATTGTAGCCAAAATTAACACCGTTTAAATCTAACTCATCAGTGTATTTAAGATACCCATTTATTAATTTCATAGGTAAAGAAATATCTCCTGTAGTATTTTCAATAATACTTCCTGTGCCATCGTTGTATTGTACAGTAAACTTTATGACTAAGTATCTCATAGTATTAATATTTCCTGAGAATTTATCAATTAAATGCATAGGCACGTTATTATCTGTTCCATTTAACACTCCTTTATATGTACTGTCTTTCCTTGCTAAGTTATCAGAACTAACAAAACTTTCTACTATAGGACTAAAGTTGAACATTCCTACTCCTGCATTGTTAGGGGTAGTTTTAAAAGTACCTACTACATCTGTTAATACTGATGGGTTAGGGATTTGGTTGCTTATATGTACTGTAGCAATAAATTTTACATCTGTAAAAGTTGAAACTATATTAGTATTAGATACTGCAAAAATTACATTCTCTCCTGCTGTTAAAGTATCGAATAAAGGTTTCTGTTCTATTATTGTTGCCATTATTTAATTATTTTGGTCTATAAAATTCTACAAGATTATTTCTTATATCTAACGTTAATATTTTAAGAAAATCTTTTTCTAACTTTTTAAATTGTAATCCTAAAGGTTTCTGAAAAAAGCTTAGACTCTTAATTCCTTCTCTTTTTATTTTCCTACTTATTAAAAAAGCAAACCCTGAAACAAATTGCCCTGTATCTTTTGACCTTCCTCTTTTAAATCCTTTTGGTTTTATTCCTTTTTTTTTAATCCATTTAGATAATATATCAATTGGCGGACCTTTGGTTGTATATCCTTTTCCTGGACTTGATTTCTTTTGACCATCATAGTTTATATATGATTGTTTTACTTTATTTCCAGATACTCCTTTATCTAAAAACTGTCCATATTCTTCCATGTAGAACTTTGTAGAAAAACCACCTTCTTCTTTTGTTACTGTAAATCTAATTGAATTACCTAAAGAAGTACTTCCTTTTGCATTTTGCAATAGATCTCTTGAATCTTTTACTACCTGTTTCCCAAAGCTTTCTAAGTACCTTTCTATATTTTTAGTTTTCACTATTCTACTCCAACAAATACTTCAACTCTAGCAGTAACCGCTGTTGTAGGTTTTACTTGTAAAGAAGCTAAGTTTAACATAGTTCCAAAAGAAGGAGCGCCTACTTGACCTAAAGCAATTACATCACCTGAATATAGAACGTGAGAACCTCCTGCTCTTACTGTTACTGTATAACTTGATGTAGTAGTTTGTACTGCTAGCTCAATATCTACTGCCGTTTCCAAGTTTGTTACTCGAACGTATCTAGTCCTATCTACATCAATAGCTCCTGCTGATGTTGATGGTAGCGTATCGAATACTGCTACTGTTGTAGTTACTGATGCCGTACAGGTTACTATCCTTTCAAATACGTCATTAACTCCTGCTGTAGTTAAAGAATTTACTGAGCCTCTAAGGCTTCCATTAAGTGTACATGTTTCTGAGATTGTCGTTACTAAGTCTGCCATATTTTTATAAATTAATTGTTATTTTAAATTTTTTCCATCCTATTTCTACTGTTAGCCATTTTAACTTCCATTTCATTAATATCCTGCTCCATTAGTATCTACTGGAATTTCACAAGTCTGAAAGTCATTCATAACTAAGATACCAATATTAAATACATATCCGCAACAAAGATTATCGAATCTTTCTTCAAAAGGCTCAATAGTAAATTGATCTTCCGTAAAGTATAAAGGGAAATTAATATCATCAACTCCTGCTAATGATTGTCTTGTACTGTGTCTAAGCATTCCAATGAAGTCAGTTACAATTTGTAAAGTTTCATTAAATACATCTTGCTCATTAGTTAAAGTTTTTACTAATTTAGGAAAGTTAGCGTTTGTAAAGTTCTTAGTCCAGTTATCCTTTTCTGTTACCATGTCCATAATAAAGATTTGGAAGTTATACGTTAATTGACTTTCGCCAGTTACTACGTTTGTGGGGTTAATATGTAGTAAGGGAAATTTCTGCATCTTTTCAAGATTGATGTCAAATATATTTCCTACAGAAGTTGATTCTATTTGCTTGTGATACTCACCTAATCTAAGAAGAGTATTTACTACGTTATTATATGTCTTATTATTAACCATTTACTTTACTTTATTTTGTGAGTTCAAATCTGTTTCATAACTTAGCCAGGTCAAGCATTCTAAAAGACTTAGCTTTGTAATACTTTCTAATTTACTTATATCCTCTCCACACAATCTGTGCATAACTCCGAACCATCCCCACTTGCTAGCAAAATCTTCAGTTGCTATTGCTGTTTCATTTCCTTCTGCTTCTCCATCAAATATGATGGCAAAATCAGCGACAACTCCTTCACGAAATTGTAAAAAAAAACCAATGCACTTTGCACTTGTTCTGCTGACATCTGTTTTATCTCTTCTGCTCTGAGTCGTATATCTCCATCATAGGAGTCTATAATATAAATATCATTTTTCTTTTCTTTAATAGGTCTGTAAAGAACTGCCATTAATTCAGGTAAATTATTTTCTATTCCGTTCTTAATAAACTGCTCTATGTCTGCATACTCACCTAATGTAATTTCTGAAAGTTGTGGATGATATCCGTACTCAACACCATTTACTTCTATTATCCTTTTTAGCTTAGTATCTTGCTTGGCTTGTAGCTCGCCTATCTTACTCATTATAACAGCTACATCTGATAAGGATAACTCCTTTACTAACTGCTTAGGAATGTCAGAAAGTGCTGCTATTGTTTCTGTAGCTTCTTCTGTCTTTGTTCCTGTTTCAAAGTCAATAAGTTTTAGCCAAGTTTCCAACGTAACATCCGACCAACTATTGATTAAATTGAACTCTTTTGATTTACTTCCTTTTTTAATTTTAACTTTCATACACTATATAATAGAAATTTATTGTTTTTAGTTTAACGATTTTTTTTACTGCACAAAATACCTTCCTGAGTTTGGATTGTCTAGGTGATAGATTACATTATATCTAATGCCGTCTATTGCGTGATTCCAATTATCTACGTATAATTTTGAACCCTTGTCTGAATATACATAGTTGTTTAACTCTTTAGCTATGTTAGTTGATTCAGGACTTACTATAAGCTCATAGTCTTGCATTCTAGTTATACCACTTTCAATAGTTCCTTTCTTAACTGCTTTAATGTTTACTCCTAAATGCTTTAAGTCTGCTATTAGTCTAGGCTCTGCTGAATCTGCTATGATTAATTTACTATCTACTTTGTCTAATATTATCTGAGCAAGCTCTTGACTCTTTAATCCATTACGATAAAGGTGTTCTTTTAAGTATATCTTCTTATGCTTCTTATCTATTGCTACTTCAGTTAATGAGTCAGGGTCTATTGAGAACCCAAAGTCCATTCCACAAGAAGTCTGTAAGTTATCAGGATTAAATTCACCTATACTCCAATTTTCGAAGACAACCCCCTCGGCTTTTGCTAACCATCCCCCAAGAATCTTATGCTGATACTTTTTAAAGTTATTATGCCTTATGCTCTTAATACGCTCTAGGAAGCTCTCAGAGAGATTTGTTTCATTATCTAGGTATGTACTATGGATATAGCATACATTGTCTTTAACGCCATTAAAACCACCTTCAACTCCTTTGTCCTCAAAAAACCTTTTGTATATCCAATGTTCTTTAGTAACTGGATTTAATACTAATATGATTCTATTCTGCACTTTCTTTTCTCTTATACTTAAATCAATAGTATCAAAGATATTCTCATCTACAAGTTCTTCGGCTTCATCAAGTACCCAAGTGCTTATCCCTTGTAATGACTTTAGACTTGCAGTCTGGTTTCCTGCTGATGTCTTGATACCTCTAAATAGGATGTCTGATTTGTTTCCTAAGTTTATTACCTCAGCTTTGTTTACGCTAAAGGTATTGTCATATCCAAGCAGCCCTATCTTCTCTAAGAACTCAGGAATGATTGATAGGTGTGCTGATGTCATTGTATAACGTGTGAATAGGACTCTAACATTCCTAGACATAGTTAAGAGCGTTAGAAAAACTGTAACTGCAAAAGACTTTCCAGAACCCCTACCTCCTGTTATAATAAAGTATCTAGCATCTGATGTAAATAGTGCATTATATTTTTCGCTAAGATTCAGAGCTTATAAAGTTTATTAAAGGTACATTAAGACTTTCATCATTAGTAGTTACATCTACTCTTTGCTGAGGTTTGCCGTAAAAGTATTCAAAGTATAACTTAACCGCCCATTGTTGCTTTTGTTTTATACCTTCTTGTAAAGCTTCAAGTGCTATTCCACTCATTGGTGTTAAGTGTTCTATTAGCTTTTGTTCTTCACCTTTACCTTTACGTCCTGCTCCTTCTCTTTTTCCTCCATGTTCCATTTTGAAATAATTTGATTAATCAAGTTGTTATATAATAGAAATTACTCGTATTCATTTGGCAGCATTAGTCTTATGCCTAAGTCAGTTATAGCCCATACTCTTATTTGCTCTGTATATACTTCAAAGGCTTTAGTATTTAAAGCAGTTGTACTACCTATTTTATTTAATGCTATTTGATTATCGTTAATACTTATCATTTCATATTCAGATAAGAACTTAGCTCTTAGTACGTCATGCATTTCATTAGGAAAATATCCTAGTTCTTCTGCTAGTCCTTGTACTATAAATTTCCAATAGTAACTGTTCTGCATATTACTTCTTGTGTTTCTTTGTTTCTTTACACTAACTATGTAGTCATTATCTAATTCCTTTAGGTAACTGAAAAGGCTTTGCTTATCTCTACTGTCCTTTATTACAAACTTCATTAATCAAAGGATTCATTGATTCCCCTTTCGCCTACTAGCTTTTCCTTTGCTCCAGCCCATAAGTTATCCCTTCTCTTACTTAGGCTAGGTTCTGTCCTTTGTAGTGATGGGATTCCTTCTGTTGGTTCGCTATCCATATACAGTCCACATTCACACTCTGCTTCCTTTGCTTCCCAATTTCCATCTCTAAAAACTATTGTAACTTTAGCTAGTTCTCTAGTGTTTCCACATTCGCAAGTATATAGTGTCATATTAAAATAATTCTTCTTGATTAATAACTTCCCTTCTTACAATACCTAACATAGTTTCAAAGATTGTTTTACCTACTTCATAGTCTACTAGGTTTCGTAATATCTTATCTTTGCGTTGTTTTCCTTTATAGCTTTTTAATTCTATATTATGAAACAATTCTAATTTTTTTAATTCATTATTTGTCTGACATAAACCAGTAAAATGTCTTGAATTTAAAGTATTAGGTAGATTAAAATTTGACCAATATAAATGTCTATCTTTTTCTTTTGCTTCAATCAAAGGTTTGTAATAAGGTATTACATTTTCAACCACATACTTACCCTTACAATGATGTTGTAAAAATATTATTTCTTGATATAATTTCATATCTGGGTATGTTGGGTTTTTACCATTAGCACCAAATCCCCAATATCTTGCTCTGCTATGTGTTGGGCAAGGAGGTGAACTCCAAATAAAGTCGTATTCTTTATAATGGTCTAATAAGTATTGATGTGCATCAGCTATGATTACAGTGTCATTAGGAAATCTTTCTTGATATAATCTGGCTAATTCAGGGTCTAGTTCAATAGCAGTTACTTCTATATCTTCTTTTACTTCATTCCACTTATATCGGTTCCCACCAAGACAAGCGTATAAGTTTAATATTTTCATCCTTTTAGTTTATCAAGTTCAAACTCTAAATGATTAATTGCTTTCTGTATATCCTCTATATGCTTATCTATAATATCCATACCTTCCTCTTTTTTCTTGCCACAACGCAAAAGATATGAACAGGCAGTCCCTACATTATAGGATAAATCAAAATCTTCAATAACTTTTCTTGCTTCTATCTTGTAGCGACTTCCTATGTAGTAGCTTGGTATTCTATTGTCTTTCATTTATCCTATCATTTTCAAGTCCTCCTGTTCTTGTTTCTACCTTATCCATTTTCCAAAGGAATTTTTCTTTAGTTTTTCTTTTTATTCTACCCTCTACAATAGTCATTATTATAACTATTAAAAAAAATACTGCTGCAATTATTCCTATTATTGTAAATATCATCATTTTGTTAAAAGTTTTAAAAGTTGAGAGCTAGTATAAATTCTATCATCTCCATCATAGTTTTCATATATACAAGTGAAGTTATCATCTTTCCAAGTCCATAAAGATTTGACGTTCTTTTTAATATTGTCTTTCAATATCCACTTAATTGTTTTATATGTTCTTTCTTCTTCCTCCATAATTCTACGCCCTTGTTAGTGAGAGGGACTTTACTCTTTTGTCTTTTAAATTGATGAATAAACAAGACACTTTAAAATTAAAGTTATATGCATTCCCTCTTGTTCATCTCCTCCATCTGATATTATTACCTCCATAGTTTTATTGTATTGGGGAGGCGACCAAACCCCCCCTCTACTACTCTAGGTTAAATTAAATGCTTTTGTAGGTATGACTCCTATATTAATTAGTATTAGTCCTTAGAGTATTCTTTATATATTTTTTTTATTCCATCAAAGCAGGCTGCTATACAAGAGCCGCAATTAGTTCCTGTTGAGTAGTTTGTATTATGCAATACGTTGTATATCTCTATCATTTTCTTCTTTGCCGTTTGGTCTTTAGCTCTTCCTGTTTTTAAGTCTTCCCAAAGTAATATAATCTCTGCTATTATTTCTTCAGGAATATCTGTTCTTACTTCTACCTCTGTTGTCTTTTGCCAAAAACCCTTTGGGCAAGATTGACTACTAATTTTTGACTTTACTTTCATAAAACATAAACAAATTCCGCAATTTCCTAGTACACTTGAATAGTGAGTACAACTTTTACAGATAGCCATTCTATCTTCATATATATCTTTAGGTACAAAAAACTTATTCACTTAGCTTATATTTTAATTCTGTTCTTACTTTGTCTATAGTCGTGAATAAGCTGTTTCTACTAATTCCTGTTTTCTTTGCCAGGCTGTCTAATGTATTACCTTCATAGTAATAAAGCTCAAAGACTTTCTTATCATACCAAGTAAAGCCATCTAAGGCACTATCTATCTTTTCTAGGCTAGTCCATTGATAACTGCTTGTTATTTCGTTAGGCAAGTTGTAAAGGTGCTTAGATGGTATTGTTTCTCCTGAATCCATTTCATCATAAGTAACTGCACTTGTCAAGCTATCAATATGAGTATAATACTTTTTATACTTATAATAGTAATTACTTCTAGGACTTGTTAAGGCACGTCTTAATGCAACTGCTCCATATCTAGTAATCCCTAATATTCCATCTTTTTCATAAATACTTCTAATTACATCAGGATTAGCTTGAAGAAAATAAAGCATTAATTCTTGTACGGATTCATTAACTTCATTTTCATCAGAGGTTAGTCCAAAAGCCATAGTCCGAAACTTATCTGAAAGCTTTGATATTTCTAAATAAATTTCAGTCATTAAAATAGTTTATCTTGTTCTACTTTACACTCATTAATAATTCCTAATGCTGAGTTTAAAATATTTAAACCTAATTCAGAGTTTACTGCATTTCTTTCTTCTAATGGTTTTTTACAAGCTTTATTACCATATTTAGGCATCATTGTTCCTACATCATCTTTAGGCTGTTCTATCTTATTTATATTAAAGTTAGACCATAAGTAATGCCTTCCAATCTTCACAGGTTTTATTAAAGGTTTATAGTAGCTAACTACATTTTCTACACAAAACTTTCCTTTGTAAAAATTCTGTAAAAATATTATTTCTTGATACAAATTCATCAAAGGATAAACAGGTCTTTTTCTTATATACTGTGTAAAATAATTTGTAGTGCTATGAGATTGACAAGGAGGACTACTCCAAATAAAGTCAAATTCTTTATGATGGTCTAATAAATACTCGTGAGCATCAGCAACTACAACTTTATCATTAGGGTATAAAGCTCTGTACTTATTAGCTATCTTTTCATTATATTCAACAGCTGTGATTTCGTGTTCATCTCCCCACAAATGCCTATTACCTCCTATTCCTGCATATAAATTTAGTATTTTCATTCTTTAATTGGTTCTATCTTATCAATCTTATTTACTGTATCTTGTACTAGCTCATCTAAAACAATTCTATAAGCTCTGACTACTGCAGAGTTACTTCTTGTTTCTACTCCTGCAAAAAATCCATTTGTTGCAACTGCTAAATTGATAGGTATAATAAGCATCCAATCCCAAAAATTATCTTCTCTCGTTCCAGAACCATAGTTATTTGAATACTCCAAAATAATTTCTACAACTTCTAAATAATTATTATATCTACTTTTTGTACTTACTTCTTTAGCAAACTCTTTGCACATTGTAATATAAGTTTCAATAATTACTCGATGTTTATCATTTGCGTAAATTGGTTCTGTCATACGCCAAAGATACTTAAATAGTTACGCTATTTGCTTTTCTTCTTTTAAGTTTTTAACAAGGTCTTTATAATAACTTATCTTTTCTTCATATTCAACTCTTGAAACTTTATGAATAGTCCTAGCTAAATACTCTAACTCTTCTGCTGTTCCTTCTCCATACTTAGCATCAATAGCTAATCCAAATTTATACTGTTCACCTTGGGAATACATATTGCATTTTATACACTGTGTAGAACAATTTTCTTCATTGAAACGTGTAGCCATAAAACGCCTAGATTGAAAATGTCCATTTTGCATACCATCTTTATAAAATCTTACTACTGAACAAGTTGTACACTGTACATAGCCATATTCATTAGCCTCTCGAAGTCTTATGTAAAGACTGAACCACTTGTCTAGTTCCTTTTTTAATTTACTGATTGTTTTTTTCATATACTCTTAATCAGATCAGCTACTATTTTCCAATCCTCATCAGTACTATAATCTTTTACTTTCTTTTTATATAATTGACGTAAAGAATCTAAAGCATCATTTACTCTTTGTTTCTTTGTTTTGTTAGTATTCTTTACTGTTACAGGTAATTTATCAGTTAGATCCCACTCTATTACATTTCTTCCTGTTACTTTACAAGATCTAACATCTTTCTCATATATAACTCCTATTCTCCTTAATTCAGTAAACCTTGCTGCACTTAATGATAAAGCATTTATAGGATTAGTATGTTCTAATGCCTCCTGTCTAGTACAAGGAGCAGATTTAAATATAGCCTCAAAAGTTTCAAATCTTCTTTTAGCTAATAAACCTGCTTCTTTAATTTGATTAAAGCAGTCTATTGATGTTTGTCTTGTTATCATATTTTTATAATACTTTTAAATTAACTTTATATTCTTTTCCATAAGATATTTTTCTAACCATTCTTGTAGGTTGTGGAAATCCAAACATCATCTTAAAAGTTCCTTTTTTTTCTGGATCGTAAAGTTCTTCTTTTTTCATTTTAGTAATTTTGTAATAGGTTCTTGATAATAAGGAGTCTTTTCTTTTGGCTGTCCTAAAGTCCTTACTTGATAAGTAGCATCATCAATTTTTAATTTATGAGCATAAACCCACTTATAAAAGGTTCTGATGTTTAAGAATGGTTCGTCTTTACCAAACCTTACTCCAATATGAAAAGCTTCTTCAACTTGATTCCAAGTCATATTTCCAAATCTTTTCTCTTGTATTAAGTCTGCTGCAAATATATTACTTAAACTAGCCATAGTTTTTCCATCTGTTTTATGTCCAATTTCTATTGATGTCTTAGCAATTAATTCATAAACCTTTTCTTTAAGTTCATTTATATTTTCTTTTTTTAATTGTATCATAAGTATTCTTTTCCTTTTAAGTATTCATTTAATTGCATATCTATTTTAGACATAGTTTTTGGATTTTTCTTTTCTCTACTTTCCCAAGTCCGAACACAAGCCTTCCAAGATTTCATAATTTCTTT
>Ga0308011_10000386_pt1 | contig 23561 bp, 17 predicted proteins | sample Neamet177_FD_203144 | JGI IMG/M metagenome (GOLD analysis project Ga0308011, IMG submission 203144) | Marine microbial communities from water near the shore, Antarctic Ocean - #177 | ecosystem: Environmental > Aquatic > Marine > Unclassified | place: Southern Ocean | collected 2014-07-25 | reverse complement strand
GCCAATTTTATTTCAATATTTTTTAGCAATATCAAATAAAACATATTTCTGTATAGTTTTACTAACAAATAACTATACATTTGAAGACTAATTATTTATAAAATATAAAGATGAAACGTATAATATTTTTTGCACTGATTATCCCTTTTTTCACTTTCGCACAAGAAAGAGGTGGTGGAAGTGGGAGCTATAAAGGTTCTGGAAAAAACAACTCCAAAGATTATATAAAGGGAAATGTTAGTGGTAAAATTGTAGATAGCAAAACTGGGGAAATACTTGAATACGCCAATATTAGTCTCACAAACACTAAGTGGGATAAAATAATTGAAGGTACAATTTCAGATGCAAAAGGAAGATTCAGTATGAATAAAATTCGTACGGGTAGCTACAAAATTAGTGTGAGCTATATAGGTTATGAGATGCAAAGTGTTGATTTTGAACTAACAAAAAAAAAGCCAGACATTAAACTTAACGATATATTACTAATTTCTAATAATGAGTTGCTTTCAGAAGTTAAGATTAAAGAACAAAAGCCAATCTTTGAATCTAAGATTGACAAGATAGTATATAACGCAGAAAACGACATGAATGAAGGATTAAATGATGCGACAGATGTATTAAGAAAAACTCCTCTACTTACTGTTGATTTAGAAGGAGAAGTAAGTTTAAGAGGTTCAAAAAACATTAAATTTTTAGTAAATGGAAAGGCGTCAACTTTTTTTAGTTCTGATATAGCTACAGCCCTTCAGATGATTCCAGCTGATGAAATTAAAAGCATTGAAGTTATAACTAGCCCTGGCGCCAAATATGATGGTGAAGGAGATGCAGGAATTGTTAACATTATAACCAAAAGAAAAGTTATTGATGGTTATAAAAGTACTGTTAATGGTTCATTTGGAAATAGAATGAATAAGCAATCTGTAAATTTAAGTTTAGGAAAAGGTAGATTTGGTATTTCTGCAAGAGCTAGCGCAAGATACAGTTGGCCTAGAGAAGGTGAATCTAATTTGGTAAGAAAAGATTGGATCGATATAATAGATGGTGATACAATTGGATCTATAATAAATGGTGATACAAGTGGAATCAATAGATTAAATCAATTTAGTAAGACATTTGGTAATTGGGTAGGAATTGGAGGCTCTATAAATATGTATTACGATATAAATGCATACAATAGCATTATGTCAGATATTAGGTTTGGAAGTAGAGGATCATCTAGTGATAACAACAATATAACAACAAATAATAACGATACCATTAAATCCTTCTTAGGAACTAGTAATGAAAGCAAAAATATAGAATGGAGTACAGATTACACTAAAACTTTTGCGAATGATGATGAGAGAGAGTTTAATATATCTTTACAAATTGGCGGTGATTTAGGAAATGACAATATAAATAGTATCAAAGAAAAAATAAATCAGTACATCACATATAATGATGAAAAAGAAATAGAAATCACTTTGCAAACTGATTATACTCATCCTTTTATGGAAGATAATAAATTAGAAATAGGAGCTAAATTAATTAATAGAGACAGAGAGGTAGTTAGTACAACAGTTTCAGAATTTAATAATTATTCTTCTGCTCAAAACATTTTTAATTATAAGCAACAGGTACTATCTTCTTACATTTCTAGTGATTGGTTATTTAATAATGATATAGGTTTAAAAACAGGCGTCAGATACGAATACACAATAATTAATGGTGATTTTAAAGGAAATAAATATGGTAATATCTTACCAAATATAACTATTTCAAAGAATTTTAGTAAAACTAAATCATTAAAATTGTCTTACAGTAATCGTATATTAAGACCTGGAATTCAAAATATAAATCCAAATACAATAAAAATTAATGATTATAGCACAACTGAAGGAAATCCAGAACTAACCCCTGCCAATGCTAAACAAATAGAAATGGGCTATAATCAATTTGGCAGAAAATATCAAGGTAGCTATAACTTATACATTAAAAATACTAGTGACATAATAGAAAGCTACTCAAGTATTAGAAATGGAATAACAACAAGTAGGTATGAAAATATTGGCTCAAGCACTAATTATGGAATTAATTATTTTGGTTCGCTACGTTTTGATAAATTTAATATCCGTACAGGATTTAACCTGTATCAGTATAGAGGAAGCGGAGTGATTGATGGCCAAACAATTTCTTTAACAAGTTCTTTACTATACAGTTATAACTTTGGTGGTAGCTATAATATAGGAGATCAATGGAAAGCTGAATGTTGGGGGTTTTTTAGATCACCTAACCAAACAATTCAAGGAAGCTCTACATCTTTTAGTATGATGAGTTTTGGAGTTAAAAAAGAATTCAAAAATAAAAGAGGTTCTCTTGGTTTGAGAATAATTGAGCCTTTTAAAGATAAGAAAGTGTTTTTAACAGATATTAGTGGAAGAGCCAATGGAGTATATTTTAGTCAAAAATCTGAACGTATTATTACATTTCGTTCAATAGGAATTACCTTTAAATATACATTTGGAAAACTTAATTTTAAATCATCAAAGAAACAATCTAGTATTAAAAATGATGATGTAAGTGAGGGAAAAAATTCTGATTATTAAAGAATAAAAAAAGGAACCACTTTCGTGATTCCTTTTTTATGGGATTTTGTCGGGGTAGCAGGATTCGAACCTGCGACCTCCTGCTCCCAAAGCAGGCGCGATAACCGGGCTACGCTATACCCCGAAAAATTTGGACTGCAAAAGTAAACTTTTTTTGCAATCACAAATAAAAAGATTAACTTTTTATTTTGCGGAGAGGAAGGGATTCGAACCCCCGGTACCCGTAAAGGCACAACTCCTTAGCAGGGAGCCCCGATCGGCCACTCTGGCACCTCTCCAATATTTTTCAAAACAACTGAAATGAACTATTTTTTTTCGGATTGCAAATGTATACTAATCTATATTTCTGACAAATATTATTCAGTAATTATTTTAAAGGATTTATAAAAATATTTTAAGGCCTATTTCTCCTATTATTTTAACCAAATGTTATATTTGCAAACCTTTAAATTTGATTATGCTTAAAAAACTATTTATAACCCTCTTTGTATCAGCAATCTTAGTATCTTGTGTACAGGAAAGGGACCTATCTCAGAACACAGTAATTGCACATATAACTTCACAACCTGATGGATTGCACCCATTCAATGACAATTCTGCAATGCGAACTTATGTATTTCAATACACACAAAAAACGTTAATTAAGTTAGATATTGAAAACCTAGACTACATTCCTACTTTAGTTAAAAGTTTACCGATTGCTTCTGAAGATAATTTATCATTTGAATATGAATTGAAAAATGGTATTTTGTGGGATGATGGCACGGAACTTACTGCAGAAGATGTCGCTTTTTCAGTAAAATTAATGCTTTGCCCTTTAACGAATAACGCACAAATCAGAAGCAATTATTCTACAGTTATAAAAAGTATAGAGGTAAATTCTAGTAACCCAATGAAATTTACAATGCACGCCCAAAATGTGCATTGGGAAAATAAATATATCTTTTCAGAATTATATATAGTGCAAAAATCATTATGGGATCCTAAAGGAACACTTAACAATGTTGCTTTTTCTGATTTATTATCCGAAAAGTTTAATGAAACTGAAGCTTTATCTGATTGGTTTAACGCCTACAATAATGCAGACAATTCTTACAAACCACATTTACTTGTTGGTTTAGGAGCCTACCAAGTTACTGAGTGGGTTGCCAGTCAATACATCACAATTGAAAAAAAAGAAAAGTGGTGGGGAACTGGAGATGAATCCGTTTACAACAAAGCTTACCCAGATAAAATCATCTTTAAAATAATAAAAGAAGATGCATCTGCTTATTTAGCTTTAAAAAATCAAGAAATTGATGTTACTTATTCATTAGGGACTATCAAATTAATGAAATTGCAAGAGCGTGAATATTTTAATAATAATTATGAATCTGCATTTTTAGACAGATACGCTTTTAGTTATTTAGGAATGAATATGAAGCCAGACGGAATTAAAAGAAAACCTTATTTTGTAGATCAAAAAGTAAGAAGAGCAATGGCTTATTTAATGCCTTTGGATGAAATAATTGAAGTAATGATGCACGGGAAAGCAAGCAGACAAGCCTCATTAATTTCTCCTTTAAAAAAGACTTATAATGATACCTTAAAATTAATTCCATTTGATATTGAGAAAGCAGAAGAATTGCTAACTGAATCAGGGTGGGTAGATACAGATGGTGATAATATCCGTGATAAAATAATTAATGGCGAAAGCGTTCCATTTTCTTTTAAACTAAGTTATATGAGTTCACCAACATCAAAAGAAATTGTATTGATGATAAAAGAAAGTATGTATAAAGCAGGTATTGTTGCTGAACCTACTCCTATGGATTTTACTTTATTTTACAAAAATGCTATGGACCATAATTTTGATGGTATGCTTGGTGGATGGGGAGGAAGTGCTTCTTATTCTAATCCTATGCAATTATGGCACACTTCATCATGGGTAACTAAAGGGTCTAATTTCTGTGGGTTTGGAGATGCTGAATCAGATGCATTAATTGAAGCTGCTAATTTAACATTAGATCCTGAAGTACATAATGCTGCATTAATGAGATTACAAGCTAAAGTATATGAAGACCAACCTTATGTTTTTATGTACTCAACAAAAAGGAAATTTGCAATACACAAAAGATTTAATAACAGAGGAATGTATTATGAGCGCCCTGGTGTTATGCTTCAAAACTTAAAATTAAAATCTGCTTTCTCTTCTAGAAATTTAGTTCCAACTGAAGGACAATAAAATAAATCAACAACTATGTTTAACTACGCACTAAAAAGAATTTTAACTTTTATACCAATGCTGATAGCGATTTCGTTAATCGCATTTATTATTAGTATTAATGCTCCAGGCGATCCTGTTGAAAGACTATCAAAAGCTGCAGGAAATGAAGGTTCAGCTGAAAAGCAATCAGGGGCATCCAAAAAAATAAAGCAAGAACTAAGAAAGAAACTAGGACTTGATTTACCAATATTCTACTTAAGCATTACTGATTTATCATCTTGTGATACACTTTACAGAGTTCAGGACAGATATCATAAAGAAAACCTAGAATCACTAACACATCAAAGTGGGAATTGGGAGGCAGTTTCTGATTATTACACTACTTTACTTACATTTCAAAAATTGCAGCAAAAAATAAAAGCAAAAGATATTGTAACAAAAGATTCTACACTAGATTTAAATGCTGTTAATGAGGCAAATAATCAAATTGGTTTTGAAATTGGGAGTTTATTGGAAACAGCTGAAAAAATACTCATTACAAGAAAGATTGATAAAATGACTAGTTTAATTACAGAAAATGCTTTTTTATTATCTTTAGGAAATCCGCTTAATAACATTAAAACTACCAATAATAATCTCACTGAATTTGAAACAAAATGGAAGACTTATATTCCAGCAATTAACTGGTATGGTGCTAAAAACCAGTATCACTTATGGTTATTTGGAAATGGTAAAGAAAGGCAAGGCTTGTTAAGAGGAGATTTCGGAATTTCATATATCGATAGTCAACCAATACAAGATAAAATCTGGCAAAAAGTAGGGATTTCATTTTCACTTTCGCTTATTTCAATATTTTTGGCTTATTTAATTAGTATCCCTATCGGAATTTATTCAGCTTACAAAAAAGATTCTGCAGTCGATAAAGGGATGTCATTAGTGCTTTTCATTCTTTACTCTATGCCCTCATTTTTTGTTGGGACACTATTGTTATTGCAATTTGCTAATCCTGACAACTTGAGTTGGTTCCCAGTTTCAGGGATACAAGATCCTACTCTATTTGATCCAGAATGGGGCTTTTGGATGAAAATTAAACACAGAATGCCTTTCTTGATTCTACCCATAATTACTTATACTTATGGTTCATTTGCTTTCTTAAGTAGAATTATGCGTGTAGGAATGATTGATGTGGTATCACAAGATTATATCCGTACAGCTAGGGCAAAAGGATTAGGAGAAGGGAAAGTCATTTTAAAGCATGCACTTAGAAACTCATTATTACCTGTAATTACAGTTTTTGCAGCCATCTTCCCAATGGCGATAGGTGGTAGTATTATTATTGAAGTAATTTTCTCTATACCAGGAATGGGTGTTGAAGTATACAATGCGATATTAAATTACGATTACCCAATGATTATTACAGTATTTACTTTATCAGGATTTTTAACAATGGTTGGTTACTTGGTTGCTGATATCCTTTATGCAGTAGTTGATCCAAGAATTTCATACAAATAAAATTATGCAAAATAAAAACGAAAATTTTTCATTTAAAAAATATGCTTGGGCACAGTTCAAGAAAAACAAGATTGCATTGGTTAGTTTATACCTTTTATTAATTTTAGTAATCATTGCTGTTTTTGCCCCTTATATTGCTAACGACAGACCCCTTTATGCCGAGTTTGAGGGCAATACCCTCTACCCTGCTTTTACTAGTGATACCAGAACAGATTCTATTTACAATACTGAAGGTGATTTTGTACGCGTATTGCAGTACGATATTACTGATTGGAGAGAACTTAATTTAACGTCAGTAGTATGGGCACCTATCCCTTATTCTCCTGGAAGTATGGATAGGTACAACAGGGACTATGCATCACCAAGTGGGGAGCAAAGATTTAAAAATTCAGATGGGAAAATTGTTGAAATTCCTGCAAAATTCAGACATTTATTAGGAACGGATGGTATTGGTCGCGACTTGGCTTCTGGAATTATTCACGGAACACGAATTGCCCTAATGGTTGGAATTGTATCTATGGGAATTGCTTCTTTAATTGGGATAATATTAGGAGCTATGGCAGGATTCTTTGGAGATACAAAATTAAAAATGCCTAGAATAAAATACTACTTTACATTAATTGGAGTTTTCATGGGATTATTCTATGGATTTGGACAAAGAAAATATATTTTATCTGATGCATTTGGAGAGAGTATTTTATCAGGAATATTTGAGATTTTTATTAGTTTTTCAGTGATTATTGCAATTATTTTCCTTTTCAGATTTATTAGCAGGTATTTTCAATATGGTTTTCTTAAAACAGAAGTTAGTGTGCCGATTGACACCTTCGTATCTAGAGGAATAGAGCTTTTAAATTCAATACCAAAGATACTTTTAATTATTACAATTACTGCTGTTGTAGAAAGAAGCATCTGGATTATTATGATGATCATTGGAGTTACTTCCTGGACAGGAATTGCCCGTTTTACAAGAGCTGAGTTCTTAAGAATTCGTTCCTTAGAGTATGTACAAGCTGCTGAATCATTAGGGTTTTCATCTATAAGGACAATTTTTCAACATGCATTACCAAATGCCTTAGCACCAGTTTTTGTAAGTATCGCCTTTGGTATTGCTTCTGCAATTCTGACCGAAAGTAGTTTGTCCTTTTTAGGAATTGGAGTGCCGGATGATATTGTTACTTGGGGATCATTACTGAACCTTGGTAGACAAAACCTAGAAGCTTGGTGGCTGATTATTTACCCAGGAATGGCAATATTCATTACCATTACAATTTACAATATGATTGCTGAAGCTTCTCGTGATGCATTAGACCCAAGATTAAAAAGTTAATAATTTATAAACAGTATAAATTAGATTTTTAATATCAGGTAGTCAAAATATTAATTTACAACTATCGTATTAAGAAATTCATTATCAAATACCTGAACAAAGGAATTAATTTGATCAGCTTTAATTGCAAAGGAAAGCTCTCTATTACATGATTTTTGAAAATAAGAAGTGCTATGTTCATTTAAACAGCTAGAATTAAAGAAGGCAATCCTAACCCTACCTCTTTTTACTTTAACACTTAAATTTTTATAAATAATTTGACTATTATCATCAAAATTTATATCAGATAACGCTTGATACAATTCTTTCAAACAATCAACACTCAATTTAACCTCCCAACTACAGCTTGTAAAATCATTAGATGATTTATTAAAAGCAGAGATTAAAAAACTTTCAGTCAAATCAATAGATTGTTTGTGAAAAATAATTGTTTTTTCATTTTTCTCAGAAGTTTGAATTTGAAGTATTTCTTTAATAATTACTTGACCAAATATAGAAATACTCAAAGTCATAGAAAGGATAAATAAAGTTGATTTCATAATAGTAGTGTTTTTGTCATAATACCCTAAACGCTACTAAACAATAAAAGTTACAAAAGACAGGCTATTTACTGAACCTAATACAACTATTAATACTCCACCCTAGTATGATGGATATTAACCAATTTCTTTTTAAAGAGTTTTTTCAGTTGGGTAATTTCTTTTAGGGTAATATCTGCATTAACAAACTGGTCTTCTTCAATCTGTTTATTAATCACTCTCTCAATTAAAGTGTCAATATTTTCAGCTGTTGGGTTTTTCAAGCTCCTAGCAGATGCCTCAGCAGAATCAGCCATCATAAGAATAGCCGTTTCTTTAGAATAAGGTTTTGGACCAGGATAAGTAAAGTCTTTTATATCCACATCTTCCTCAGGGAAATTAGTAATAAACTGCTTATAAAAATACTGCACAGTAGTCGTTCCATGGTGAGTACGAATAAAGTCAATCAATTCATCAGGTAAATTATGTTCCTTAGCAATCTCGATTCCATCCAACACATGGTTAATTATTATTTCAGCACTTTCATCAAACTCAATTTCATCATGAGGGTTTAAATTGCTACTTTGGTTTTCAATAAAATACATAGGATTTTTTAATTTCCCAATATCATGATAAACAGCTCCTGCCCTAGCCAATAAAGCACTTGCCCCTATTTCCAATGCTCCCATTTCAGCCAAATTAGCCACTTGTAAACTATGCTGAAAAGTACCTGGAGCCTCTTCAGAAAGTCGCCTTAACAACACACTATTCGTATCGGTAAGTTCCAATAAAGAAACATCAGAAACCAAAGAGAAAATCTTTTCAAAAAGAAAAATAGTTGGGTAAGCAAACAAAGTAAGCGCACCACTTATAGAAAGCATACCTAAAACACCTAAATTCAAACCAATAAAAGAACCGTCATGAGTAATAGAAAGAGAAATATAAATCACAAAATAAACAGCTATAATCTTAGATACAGATATAAATAGTTGTGATCGTTTGTACATTTTAAGCACAGAAATTATCGATACTATCCCAGCTATCAATTGCAAAAACACAAACTCAAAACCATTTGGGACAATAAAACCAATAATCAAAATAGCAATTAAATGAACAAATAATGCAATTCTAGTATCGAAAAATGCCTTCAATACAATAGGACCAATACAAAACGGAACAAGATAGATATAGATATCATTAAGCGATAATACTACTGAAGAAATAACCACCATTAACAAAATAACACATAATATCATACTTATTTTAGTTGTATTATTTAGCACCTCTACCCTGTATTGTTTAATGAATAAAAACAAAATAAATAATGACAAACCAACTAAAATAAGCTGCCCTAACAATACTAAATAATAGGCCAATAAATTCCATTCCTTCCCTTCATATTGTTGTTTTAGCGAAAGTAACTTCTGGTAACGCTCAGTAGTTATTAACTCTCCTTTATTTACAATAATCTGTCCTGCAACAATTAGTCCTTGTGTACTGTTAATGTTTTCCAAATCACTCTGCAACATAGCTTCACTCGATACTTTATCGTAAGTAACATTATGTTCTAAGGAGGAAAGTAAAATAGGAATTAGAAAACTATATTCTTCATCACTAAGGTTACTAAGTAAATTAATTTCATTAGCTGCTGAAGTAATACTATGCAAGTGGTCAAGCTGAACTTTTTCAGCAATACTCCCTTTTTTCAACAATACATTTAGCTCCTTTTTATACTCAAAATCACCTTGTAATTGTATGATTCCTTTATCATAAATTTCCAATAATTTATCATAACCAAAAATTGCTAAATTGTGTTTTCTCGTGCTATTATCTATCTTTTTTTGTTTAAAAATATTAAAAAACGTGAATTTATCATCTTTTTTTACATTTTTATCTTTTATCCATTTTTCTTCAAACTGATTAATATACCCCTCTGCTTTCAACTCAAAAATATCAGCATTATAATTAAATATTGATGTATGTTCTGAGTTGATAATTTCTTGCTCCCTTTTTATTTCATCTGTCGATTTTAAGATTGAAAAATCAAAAGGAGCAATAATAGTTTCGTGCATCCAAGGTTTTCCTTTGGTAAATTCATATTTAAATTTTGCTTGCCTTGGAAAAACATAAACAATAACCGCTAGCGTTAAAAGGAATAAAAAGATGCGAAACAATTGCTCATGGTTGTCTCTTATTTTGACAAGTATATTTTTCATAGATGTATTAATATCAGTAGCGAAAATAAGTATAATTTACATAAATTCGCACCAAATTTAAAATCATAAAAAAACAAATAATGAGAGAAGTAGTAATTGTATCGGCAGTGCGTACCCCAATGGGAAGTTTTGGAGGATGTTTATCATCAGTATCAGCTACAAAATTAGGAGCAGCAGCCATAAAAGGTGCTATTGAAAAAGCAGGAATTGACTCAAATATCGTGAATGAAGTGTATATGGGAAATGTTTTGCAAGCTAATTTAGGACAAGCTCCTGCTAGGCAAGCGTCTATGTTTGCTGGTCTTTCACAAAATGTACCTTGTACTACTATCAACAAAGTATGTTCTTCAGGAATGAAGGCAATCATGTTGGCGGCACAGTCCATTAAGTGTGGTGACAATGATATTGTTATTGCTGGTGGGATGGAAAATATGTCAAGCGTTCCTCATTATTTTGCAAAAGGAAGAATAGGACAAAAATTAGGAGATATGAAATTAGTTGATGGTCTTGTAAAAGATGGATTAACTGATATTTATAATAAAGTTCACATGGGAGTTTGTGCTGAAAAATGCGCATCTGAAATGAACTTCACAAGAGAAGAGCAAGATGCTTTTGCAATTGAGTCTTACAATAGAAGTACAAATTCATGGGCTTCAGGAAAATTTGCTGATGAAATAGTTCCTGTTGAAGTACCACAAAGAAGAGGAGATGCTTTAGTAATTACTGAAGATGAAGAATACAAAAATGTAAGAATGGATAAAATCCCAACCTTACGTCCTGTATTTGACAAAGAAGGAACAATAACAGCTGCCAATGCTTCTACCATAAATGATGGTGCATCTGCATTAATTTTGATGAGTGCTGAAAAAGCAACAGAATTAAACTTAAAGCCATTGGCTAGAATTGTAAGTTATGCTGATGCTGCACATGAGCCAGAATGGTTTACGACTGCTCCTGCAAAAGCATTGCCTATTGCTCTTGGTAAAGCAGGATTAGCTACTACTGATGTTGATTATTTTGAATTGAATGAAGCATTTTCAGTAGTTGGGTTAGCAAATATGAAAATCTTAGATATAGACGCAAGTAAAGTAAATGTAAATGGTGGAGCAGTTTCTTTAGGACATCCGCTTGGTAGTTCTGGTTCCCGAATTATTGTAACACTTATTAATGTACTAAAACAAAATGGTGGTAAAGTTGGTGCTGCCGGAATTTGCAATGGTGGTGGTGGTGCCTCTGCAATGGTTATTGAATTAATATAATGCAATACGGAATTTCTAACCTTTCAATCGTCCCTATGCGGGATGAGGCTGCTGACCAAGCAGAAATGGTAAACCAAATTCTTTTTGGGGAACATTTTAAGGTATTGGAAAGTCGTAAAAAATGGAGTAGAATTCGCCTAGCACATGATAGTTATGAAGGGTGGATTTGCAATAAGCAATGGATAGAAATTCCTGAAGAAGATTACAAGCAACTCGACAAAGATGTATCTACAATCACTACCGATATTTTGGACATTATCACAAAGAAACATCATCAACCAATAGTCATTGGAAGTATATTGCCGTTTTATAAAAGTGGGTATGCACTACTCAACAATGAAATGTATCAGTTTGATGGCCTAACTACTCCTGGTTTTGTTACAAAAGACAAATTAGTGGAGAATGCTTTAATGTATTTAAACGCCCCTTATTTATGGGGTGGTCGTTCACCTTTAGGTATTGATTGTTCTGGTTTTTCACAAATGGTATATCGTTTGCAAGGAGTTGATTTACCAAGAGATGCATATCAGCAAGCTGAAGTTGGAACTACATTAAGTTTTGTAGAAGAAAGTGAACCTGGAGATTTGGCCTTTTTTGATAATAATGAAGGTAAAATTACTCATGTAGGGATTATCCTGGAAGACAACCATATTATACACGCATCAGGGAAAGTTAGGATTGATAGAATTGATCAGCAAGGTATTTTCAACACTGAAAAAGGAAGCCATACACACAAGTTAAGGTTGATTAAAAGTATTATCTAATTAATAGCTTATCCTATGCAAAAAATCCCTTTAGCTGAAAGAATAAGACCAAGAAAATTAGCAGAAGTAATAGGACAAAAACACCTAATTGGTAAAAACGGTTCCTTAAAATCAGCTATTGATAATAAACTTATCCCCTCTATGATTTTTTGGGGACCTCCAGGAGTAGGTAAAACTACTTTATCCAATTTAATTGCCCAAGAATTAGACCGACCATTCTATACTTTATCGGCTATAAATTCAGGAGTAAAAGATGTCCGTGAAGTTATTCATAAAGCATCTTCACTAGGTCTTTTCGGAAAAAACATCCCTATCCTATTTATTGACGAGATACACAGGTTTAGCAAATCCCAACAGGATTCCCTTTTAGGAGCAGTTGAAAAAGGAGTAATTACCTTGATAGGTGCAACTACTGAAAACCCTTCTTTTGAAATAATATCCGCACTACTTTCTCGCTCACAAGTATATGTTTTGGAATCTCTATCTAAAGAGGATTTACAAGCACTATTGGAAAGAGCAATACGAGAGGATGAAGTCCTAAAAAAACTAAAAATCACCTTAAAAGAAACAGCTGCTTTAATGCAGATTTCAGGAGGTGATGCTCGGAAATTACTAAACATTTTTGAGTTAGTAATTAGTTCAATAAATGATGATGAAATTGTAATTACTAATGATATTGTTGTTCAGAAAGCACAGCAAAATATTGTGCAATACGATAAAAATGGAGAGCAACATTATGATATTATTTCTGCCTTTATCAAGTCAATAAGAGGAAGCGACCCAAATGCTGCCGTCTATTGGTTAGCCCGAATGATTGAAGGTGGTGAAGATGTAAAATTTATCGCCAGAAGACTCCTTATTCTAGCATCAGAAGATATAGGTAACGCCAACCCTACTGCCTTAGTTATTGCTAATAATTGCTTTCAAGCAGTAAATGTAATTGGTTTTCCTGAAGCAAGAATTACGCTTTCACAAGCCGTTATTTATTTGGCCTGTTCACCAAAAAGCAATTCGGCTTATATGGCAATTAATGAAGCACAAGAAGAGGTTAGGAAAAGTAGCAACCTATCCGTACCACTACATTTACGTAATGCTCCTACTAAACTAATGAAAGAATTAGGTTATGGCAAAGAATATCAGTATTCGCACAACAAACCTACCGATACTCAGGAATTTTTACCCACCGAAATTAGTGGGAAACCTTTTTATAAACCTTCCAATAATAACAAAGAAAATGCGTTCAGAGAAGGACTTAAAAACCTTTGGAAAGGGAAATATAAATATTAATCTATATTTATAAACTAAAATATTATTTATGAAATTTAAAAATTATTTAATTATTGCAGGTATTTTAATTATTTCCTCCTGTAAACATGAAATTGAGAACCCTTCTTGGACAGTTGATATAGTTGCCCCAATTGCCAAAACTGAATTAAAATTAACTGATTTATTAAAAGATTCGGAAGTTGATTTGGATACTAATATTAATGATGAACTACTTTTAGTATACAGACTTAATCCTATTGATACTAACTTAAATGATCTGATTGCAGATGGCGATATTGGATTTACTAAAACAGAAATAATTTCTATACCTGAATTTGAAATTCCTGACATTCATATTGACTTTGAAGCATCACTTGGCAAATTAATAAAAGGAACACCATTAGATCAGACTCTATTACAAGGCTCTATAGTTACGATTCCTGTGACAAATATTCCTGCTAAAGATTATGAGCTTGACCCTATTAGTGATTTTAATGAAGTAGTTATTGAATCAGCAGTAATTCAAGTTATAATTACTAATAACTTACCAACTAAAATTGATGGCTTATCTTTTTCATTAAGAAATCAAAATCAGAGTAACAACTTAATAACACTATTAGCAAATCCCACTATTTTAATGGGAGAAACAGATACCATCTCAAATACTTTAAATAATATTACCCTAACCAACCAATTAACAATAGCAATTGGAAATTTTAATTTAGGTGGGAGCCCAAATCTTTCAACAATAGATACAACTTCTGGAATAACTTTTAAAATAGCCATTAGCAATATAATAGTTAGTAGTATAAGTGGTCTAATTAAAAATCCTATACCATTAGAATCTACGAATAATGCAACCTACATTAATGTTGAAGGATTGGATATAAAGAAAGCAAAAATAGATAGTGGCTCAATCAATATCACCCTAAATACCCTACTTAATCTGCCATTACAAATAAACTTTTATTCCCCTAATTTAGTTCCTAATGACACAATAATCATCAGTATAAATGGAGGAAATGGGACATCCTCAATTGATCTTAGCGGTAAAGAAATTACTTTTGACGGAAGACTTAATGACACTATTAATACTTTTTATTACGAACTCTTTGGATTCATCCCTCCTACTAACATTAATTATGATGTTTCTGTTGATGATAAAGTGGAATATACAATTAGTGCTTATATAAAACCAAAGTACGTAATTGCTGATGTTAATGAAGTCGTTATGGAAATTGCAGAAGACACCTTTGAATTTGATTTTTTTAAAGACTTAGATGTTGGAAGTAACTTTAGTATTGAAAGTGCAAAAATAACATTAGGCATTGAAAACAGTATTGGTGTAGACTGTAGTTATAACTTAAATGTATCTTCAAGAAATTCAATAGATGGAAATTCAGCAAATGATGAAATATACAATAATATTGGTGAAGCTAGTTTTAATGAAATTACTGAAATAGTAACGCCTACTTATGCAGAAAATGAATTTTCTAATATATCAAGTATAATAAATATAAAACCTGATTTGATTACTATTGATGGTACGGTAACGCTAAATTCTGGAACTGATAATTTTATAGTCTATGATAAAGGAGTTTCAATAGCACCAAATATTGAAGTTCCTCTTTCCTTTATTGCATCAAATTTAGTGTTATCCGATACTGCTAACATAGAATTACCAACAGAAATCAGTAATGCGACACTTACCTTAATTATTGATAATGGTTATCCTCTTAATACGCAAGTTGAAGTCGCCTTCCTAGATGAAAATTATATTGAGTTAGAAACTAAAATACATTCTATTCCCTCAGGTATAGTTAGTGCAGACGGAAGGATATATAAATCTACCCGCTCATCAATGAGAATAGAAATAGCAGAAGAAAATATTAAAAATATTAAATATGTAAACTACATTGCTTCTTTTGAAACAAGTTCACAAACAGAATACAACAAAATATATAGCGATTACACTATTGCAGTACAGATAATTGCAAAATACAAATCAACAATAGGAAAATAATGAAAACATATATTTTAATAATAGTTGCTCTTTTGTTCATAGGAACAACTGTTTTTGCACAAGAGATTAAAACTACTGACGTAAAAGTAGTAGAGGAATTAAAACCTACAACACCAGAGGAAACTCGCTTGAATGAGAAATCAAAAAATGATACTACAATAGAAAATACTGGTTCATCATCATATGTTCCATTTGCAAAAGCAGAGAGAAAATATTGCTTCACTATAGAAAGTGGATCTATTATTGAAAATACTTCCTTGGATTATCGATTATTTACAACTGGTAATATTGACGAATACAAACAAACTATATCTGATGGGCTTTTAGAACAGAATATTCTTTCCATCCGATCAAAAACAGGAGTATCTTATTCCAAAAAAGCATTCGCAAATAAAATAGGATACTCTTTAGGTTTTTATGATCGTACTGAGGTTGATTTTGGTTTCTCGAAAGATTTATTTGATCTGGTATTCTTTGGAAATGAAATGTTTATGGGAAAACAGATTAACTTAAACAATACCTATCTTTCAGCCACTAAATTCCAGCAAATAAATTTATCCTTATCACGAATTATCAAATTAAATAATTCTATTCAATACTTACCTAACCAGATTGAAGTAGGATTAGGATATTCCTACCTCATAGGAAACCATCATATTGACTTTTCGACAAATGATTCCTATATTGAAATTGGAAATGACGGAGAGTATATTAATACTAACCTCAACTTTACTGCAAATAATACTGATACAAATAAAATTAACACCTTTGCACAACAAGGTAGTGGTTATACTTTAGATTTTTTTCTTAGCCTAAAAAAAGAGGATAATAACATCCATTTTTCTGTTACTGACTTGGGAGGAATAAATTGGAATAAAAATGCGGTAAACTACAGTTCACAAAAAGAAATAAGTTTTTCAGGACTGGATATTGATAATCTATTGACTATTAATGACTCTTTAATCCAAATACAACTAGATAGTTTGGCTGATATTGATTTTGTAAAAAAAGGAACAAAATTCAAAACCTATTTACCTACTACTTATCATCTTGCCTACAAAAGAGATTTAAACATCAATCATATTGATTATGTAGTAATAGGTAGAATTGGGAAATACCGAAAAGGATTAATTCCTACAAATTTTAAACCCAAATACTATATTGGCACAAATTTTAGTCACAGAGGGATTCACCTAAAAACCTCATATTGTGTAGGTGGGTATAGTAAAAGTGCTTGGCAAATGGAGATTGGACAAAATATGTTGTGGCAACATTTTCAATTAGTATTAGGGACACACCATTTTGGTTCTATCTTTAAGGGTATAAATAGTTCTAATGCTGATTTTTACTTCAGTCTAAATTTTTTATTTGGTAAAAAAGTATAGGATTTACAAAGCAGCCCCCTCTTCTAATTATTCTTTTATATTTGTAAAATGAATAAAGCACTTCTTATTACTCTAACTACTCTCCTATTTTTTGCTTGCAAGCACGACCTGGAAAAACCCACTTGGGATGTAGATATGATTGCTCCTTTGATGCACACAAACCTTACTATCAATGATTTAATTCCGGATTCAAATTTACTTATCAATGAAGATGAACAAGGTTTTATTTCTTTGGTTTATGAGCAAAACTTTATTGATGTTAATTACGATTCATTGCTACACATTAATTCAACAACTGATGAGAAAACAATTAAGATTGACTCTGTTAAATTTGATGATGTAGTTATTGAACAAGTAACCACTTTAGGCAGTATAATTAGCGACTTACCTGGGGGGACATTGTTCTTCCCTAATGGAAGCCAAAGGGATATTCCTGCAATGGTAGGAGTTATTCAAAATGACACTATCCTTATTGACGCAAGTGAGTATTTTGAAACTATGACACTTTACAATGGGATGCTTAACATTAAGCTTACCAATAACTTCCCTACCGACATATCCAATGTTAGTTTTTCGCTTTACAATGCTACCAATCAAGATTTGATTGCCACTTTTACAAGTCCGCTAATAGCAAGTGGTACAACTTACACTGAAAGCACAAGTGTGGCTGATGAAACACTTGACCATTTAATGTATGGAATAATTAACAATATTGATGTAGAAGCCAGTAATGGCTTAGTTCAAATTAATTATGCTGATGCGATAATTACAAATATATCAATTACGGATATTCAGATAATGGAGGCTACAGCCTACTTTCCTAACCAACTTTTGCACCAAGAAAATGTGGAACTACCTTTTGAATTCGGATCAGCAAAATTAACTGAAATTGGTATAAAAACAGGTTATGTATCTATCAATGCTGTTAGTACTTTACCCGATACAGCAAGTGTTATTTACAGTATTCCTTCTTTTACTAAAAATGGAATTCCTTTTGAGACTGTCGTTAAAATACCACCAAGTAGCAATGGAGAACTATCAACATTCACCTTTAATTTTGATGGTTACAAAATGGACTTAACTGGAGAATATGGAAGGATTGGTGGTGATACTGTAAACACTATTTACACTGAACTATCGGCTTACCTTGATTCAACAGGAGAACTAGAAACAATACACAAAGTGGATAGTTTTTATATGTACAATGAATTCAATATAATTCCAGAATACGCTATCGGTTATTTAGGGCAAGATATTATGTTAATCGGGCCAGAAGAAATAGATTTTAATATTTTCAAATCTATAACAGTAGAGAAAATTGACCTAGAGAAAGTAGATTTAAAATTGAAATTCGAAAACTATATTGGGGCTGACGCATCCTTATTGATTAACGAATTTAGCACAAGCAATGGGAATACTACCGTTAATGCTGAGTCGGACCAAAATGGAAACCCAATAATAGGAACGATTTACAATATCGGTAGAGGGACACTTTCAGGGGGTGGATTACCCATTAAACCCAACATTACTGAAATAGTTTTTGATGCGGATGAAATGCTTGAAATCCTACCAAATAAAGTAAATACCCAAGCGACATTTTACTTAAACCCTAACGGACAAAGTAATACTGATTTTCTGTATACTGATTTCCCTATAAATGCAACTATGAGTATTGAAATTCCCTTGAGTTTTATCGCGACTAACCTTACTTTGCAGGACACAAATGAAATAAGCATTAGCGACAATAAAGAAGTGGAAATAGATAAACTTTTCATAACAATTGAGAACAGCTTACCTTTGGGTGCTAGCATCAAACTAATACTGCTGGATGAAGCAAACCAAGAGATTGCAACATTAGTAGACAATGCAATAATTATGGCAGCAAGCACAAATAATGATGGAATAGTAATTGAAAATAAAACATCAACACTTGAAATAAGCAATAGCGATTTTTCGAATGCCAAGAAGATAATAAGCATTGCGGCATTCACTACACAGCCGAATAATGAATTCATCAGTATTTACAGCAACTATAAAATGAACATTACAATTAGTGCAAAATTCAGAAAAACCTTAGGAAACTAATGAGAAAACTACTTATCATTTTCTGCACTCCCCTATTTTTATTTGCCCAAGAAAGCAAACACGAAATAACCTGGAATACCAACTTACTTTTTGAAAGCAATTGGCTAGATAAAAGTTTCCTTAACACTATGCTGTATGGTGGATACATTACCGATAGCATAAAAACAAAATGGATAAATGCTGGAGGAGATAACAATGTCCTATATTCTGAAATAAGCAATGTATTAAGTTATACTTATCGCTTCAAGAAACAAAGTATCGGTTTTAGTTTTGCTGACAGGAACATACTTAACGCAAGCTTTACTGATGACTTATTACGCATAGGTTTTCAGGGGAATTACAATTATCAAGATGAAACTTTGGACTTTGGAAATACTAGCATAAGGGCTGACCGTTTTCAGCAGTATAAAGTGAGTTATGGTTTTGCGAACATAAAAGCGGGAATCTCCTATTTAGCAGGAAACCATCATCTTTCCTACATTATGGAAAAAGGAAATTTGTACACAGCCACTTTTGGCACCTATTTGGATGTAGAATACGATATGAACGCCTTTGTTACCGACACTTCCAACTTTACAGCATTTGCAAATAATGGGAATGGTATAGCGATTGATTTGAGCACTGATTTCACAATTAAGGAATATGACATTCACCTTTCCATTACCGATTTAGGTTTTATTATGTGGAACAACTCTTCCATTACTTTAGCTACTGATAGTTCCTTTAGTTTCCAGGGAATAGAAGTAGAAGATATTTTTAGTTTTAACGATTCAGTATTGGAGGCCAACAATATAAAAGATGATGTTTTAAAAACGAAAGATGCTTCTTTCAAATCGTATATTCCGGCTACTATACACTTTTCAGTTTCAGGGCAAACAGAGCACAAACATTTTAAAACCTATACCGCAGGAATTGTTGCAAAATGGCAACCTTATTTGGATAACACACCTTTGTCCTTTGCTAAAATTGGGCAAGGATTTAAGGAATCGAATTTTAAGACATTGTACTACATCCAAAGTGTATTCAATAGCAAATATTGCGATATCATCCCTACTTTAAGTCATGGTGGTTATAGTGCTGACACCAATTTAGGCTTGGCATTATCCAGAGGGAAAAAACATAATTTTACAGTAGGAACACATCATTTGGAAGATGTGATAAATAAGAAGAAAGCAAAAGCAGTAAGCGTTTATTTTAACATTAAATTACAATTTTAAGATGCTAGCAAAAATCAATAAAATACAACACCAAAGGAGTGGAAATTTCTTTTTAATGGCAGGACCTTGTGCCATTGAAGGAGAGGAAATGGCAATGGAAATTGCAGAAAAAATCCTTGCGATAACCAATAAATTGGAAATCCCGTTCATCTTTAAAGGAAGCTACCGAAAAGCAAACAGAAGTCGCTTGGATTCTTTTACTGGTATTGGGGATATGGAAGCCTTAGAAATCCTTAAAAAGGTAGGAGAACGCTTTAATATACCTACGGTAACTGATATACACACGGCTGAAGAAGCCGCTATTGCGGCTCAATATGTTGATGTATTGCAGATACCCGCTTTTTTGTGCCGTCAAACAGATTTACTAGTTGCAGCAGCAAAAACAGGTAAGGTGGTAAACATCAAAAAAGGGCAATTCCTAGCCCCAGAGAGTATGATACATGCCGTAACCAAGGTAAAGGAAAGCGGGAATAATTCCGTGATGCTAACTGACAGAGGAACCATGTTCGGCTACCAAGATATGGTAGTGGATTTTAGGGGTATCCCAGCCATGCAAGAATTTGGCGTACCCGTAATACTTGACATAACGCACTCCTTGCAACAACCCAACCAAAGCAGTGGCGTAACGGGTGGAAAGCCAGCAATGATTGAAACCATTGCCAAAGCAGGAATAGCGACAGGTGTGGACGGCTTGTTTTTGGAAACGCATCCCAACCCTGCTCAGGCAAAATCGGATGGCGCTAATATGTTAGCATTAGACAAGTTGGAGGACCTACTCATCAAATTGGTAAAAATTAGAAAGGCGATTGTTTAGAAAGAAAAGAAGTTTAGGTTTTCAGGGCTTTAGCCTATACCAAATGCGCACACCAACCCTCACTTATTGGTTTTAGGTAAGTGTTCAAATCACTTTTTATAAGTATCGTAAGGTCGTAAAAAGGAGTATCAGCCTTTGCAACACTTCCCAATTTGAAAGAAGGAATACATTGTATTTTATTATCTATCCTACAAAAAACATTCAAGCGATTCATTAAAGAAATAGAAAGTTCCTTTTCTAATTCTTGTATTGTTTTCTGTAACGTATCAATAGAACAACCACTTGCTCCATTTTTACCTTCATCCAAAGCAACCACAATAAAATGGTTTTCTAAAATGGTAACCCCAGCCGTTAAAGGCACTTTGTGTGCATTCCACCCTTTCAAGTGTTCAGCAATATAATTAAGGATATGGCTTTGTTGCTCAGTAGTTAAAGCCTTTTCAGAAGCATATATCCAAATTCTTGCTTCTTCAGGTAGGGTATGGAAATCAGCTAACATTACAGGTTCTCTGCAATCAGTTCAGCAATATCTTTTACCTGAGCAGCTCCTTCATCTACTGTTTTCACACCATCAGTCATCATAGTATTACAAAAAGGACAACCAGTCGCAATGATGTCAGGTTTTAAAGCTAAAGCCTCTTCCGTACGATTTATATTAATGTCCTGCGCTCCGTTTTCTGGTTCTTTAAACATTTGTGCTCCACCCGCTCCACAGCAGAATGATTTACGCTTACTTCTTTTCATTTCAATCAAATCAACCCCTAAGGATTTAATCAACTCCCTTGGAATATCATAAACATTATTGGCTCTCCCCAAATAACAAGGGTCGTGATAAGTAACTTTTGTTCCGTTAAGATTTCCAGTTACTTTTAGCTTTCCTTCTGCTAAAAGTTCGGCAATAAACTCAGTGTGATGCTGTACTTTATAATCACCACCCAACCCTTTGTATTCGTTTTTAAGGGTATTGTAAGAATGCGGGCAAGTCGTTACAATTCGCTTTACATTATAACCATTCATCACCTCAATATTCATCATTGCTTGCATTTGGAACAAAAACTCATTTCCTGCACGCTTTGCTGCATCTCCTGATGATGATTCTTCAGCACCTAAAACACCAAAGTTCACTCCTGCAGCATTCATAATTTTAACAAAAGAACGGGTAATTTTCTTTGCTCTATCATCAAAACTACCTGCACTACCTACCCAAAAAAGGAGGTCAGCTTCTTTTCCCTCAGCCATAAACTCGGCCATTGTTTTAACTTGTAATTCACTCATAATTTATGATTTAAATACTTGAATCGTTACTTCTTTATCAATCAAATCGGTAAATTTACCATCAAAACGAGTAGCACGCACAATATGATTATCCACCCAATGGTAATTTCCACCTCTTGGTTTACCCATTAAAAGCCAGTGATAGTTAAATCCGTTTTCTTTTAACCAAACCTCAGTAACCACTCTATGCTCTTCTACTCTTGAGGTGAAAAAAGTAATATAATGTCCCTGTTCATACCACTTATTTAAAGTCTCCAAAGCATCAGGATACAGTTCTGCTGTTGCCATTCTTTCTGGCTCTTCATTCGGGATATCATCACAAATTGTACCATCAATATCAATCAGATAATTTTTAATATCATCTGGTAATACTGGAGATATTAATTCTCCATCTACTTTCTTTTCTACTAATTTATTCATCTTTCCAATTTAAACGGTCAGCAGCTGGGAATTGCCAAGGTGCTCCATTATTTTCAACATTTGTAAACATCATATTCAGCTCAGTTGGTGCTGCTGATTGTTCCATTACCAAATACCTTCTCATATCCATAATGATAGACAAAGGGTCTAACTCAATAGGACAAGCATCCGTACAGGCATTACAACTTGTACACGCCCATAATTCCTCAGCAGTAATATAATTGCCTAATAAGGATTTAGTATCCTCTACTCCTTTTCTTTTATTGTCTGCTATCTCAGTAATTCTATCCCTTGTATCCATTAAAATCTTTCTTGGAGAAAGTAATTTCCCAGTATGATTAGCAGGACAACTATCAGTACATCTACCACATTCCGTACAACTATAAGCATTAAGCAATTGTACCCAGTTCAAATCAGTTGCATCCTTTGCCCCAAATGATTCTGGAGGTGCAGCATCAGCAGGTGCAGCTGCATAAGGATCCGCATTTGGGTCCATCATTAATTTTACTTCTTTAGTAACCGATTCCAAATTTGTAAACTGCCCTAAAGGATTTAAATTTGCAAAATAAGTACTAGGGAAAGCAAAGAAAATATGCAAGTGTTTAGAAACTAAAACATAATTCATAAACCCTAAAATTCCAATAATATGAAACCACCAAGTAAGTCTTTCAATAGTTACTAAAGTA
>Ga0308011_10000385_pt1 | contig 23681 bp, 20 predicted proteins | sample Neamet177_FD_203144 | JGI IMG/M metagenome (GOLD analysis project Ga0308011, IMG submission 203144) | Marine microbial communities from water near the shore, Antarctic Ocean - #177 | ecosystem: Environmental > Aquatic > Marine > Unclassified | place: Southern Ocean | collected 2014-07-25 | reverse complement strand
GGTGAGGTTAAAAGATTCGACTAAACATACTAGGCAGACAAAGCTGATGGATGAACGCTTTCATTTGGCTTCAATAATTATGGTGATTTCACTTTCACTTATTGCCTGGAAAATTGAGAGTACAGTCTCGGTTTTTGATGATATCTCTGATGCCTCAAATGCGATTATCGCTTATTCAACATTACAGGAGCTGTCAGTGGAAATCGAAACTGTGCCGGATGATTTATTGCTGGAATTAGATCAGATAGTAGCCTCTACCAAGTCAGACCGACCTCAATCATTCTCTAATTACCCAAAATTAATTCTAACTGTGGACTATGACTTTGCCTTTGAGAAAAGCCATGCTAAACCCCAAGCTCCCTCACACAATTCTATTAACCTTAACAAGGTTGATAGCGCTACACTAGAATCTCTCCCAGTATTCGGACCGGTTCTTTCAGGTAGGGCTATAAAGTTTAGGGAGGCCCTTGGAGGTTTTGTAAGTGTAAAACAATTGTTAGATGTGTTCGGTTTTAACGACGAGAGCTACTCTAAAGTAAATAATTGGTTTTATATCTTAGAAGAAGATGTATATAGACTCTGCGCTAACTCTGCTAGTTGGTCGGAATTGAAGCATCATCCTTACATTGGTTATGATGGCGCTAGGATAATTGATAGGTATAGAACCCATAACGAGATACTTAATTTGAATCAACTAGAATCACTACCTAATATGTCTGATAGCACCTGGAGTCGTTGGGCTCCGTATTTAAAGATTTGTAATAATGAGTCGCTTTAGATAAAAAATACAAACGACATTTGCCACATGAATTTTAATCTTACTGAAGATCAAATTATGATCCGCGACACTGTTAGTGATTTCGCAACTCGTAGAATTCTTCCGAATCGTATGATTTGGGACGAAGCCCAAATTTTTCCGCGTGAATTATTCTCCGAAATGGGAGAAATCGGATTAATGGGTATGTTAGTTCCCGAAGAATATGGAGGAGCTGGTTTAGGGTATGTAGAGTATAAAATTGCTATTGAAGAAATTTCAAGAGTGTGTGGTTCTGTTGGTCTAAGTATGGCCGCTCACAACAGTCTTTGTACTGGGCATATTCTTCAGTTTGGTTCAGAAGACCAAAAGAGAATGTACCTCCCAAAACTATCATCAGCTGAGTGGATAGGTGCGTGGGGGTTGACGGAGGCTAATACGGGTAGTGATGCTATGCGTATGAGCTGCGTAGCTGAGAAAGATGGAGAGCATTGGGTAATTAATGGAACTAAGAACTGGATCACTCACGGTACTGTGGGTGACGTTGCAGTCGTTCTGGTAAGGACAGGTGAGTTGTTGGATTCGCATGGTATTACTGCTTTTGTGGTTGAGAGAGGAACTCCGGGTTTTGCGGGGGGTAAAAAGGAGAATAAGCTGGGGATGAGGTGTAGCGAAACTACAGAGATGGTTTTCGATAATTGTAGAGTTCACGAGTCTCAGATTTTAGGAGATGTAGGAGAGGGCTTTATACAGGCAATGAAAGTCCTTGATGGAGGTAGGATTAGTATCGGTTCCCTCGGTCTAGGTATTGCACAAGGAGCATATGACACTGCTAGAGAATACGCAAAAGAAAGAGAGCAATTCGGCAAGCCTATTGCTAGGTTCCAGGCGATTGCATTTAAGTTAGCTGATATGGCAGTTGCGATAGAGGCGTCGGATCTTTTATTGCTAAAAGCTTGCGAGTTGAAAAACAACGGTAAGCCATGTACATTAGCTAGCGCGATGGCGAAATATGAGACTAGCGAAGTGGCTGTGCGTGTTGCTACTGATGCGGTTCAGGTGTTAGGAGGCTACGGTTACACAAAGGATTTTCCAGCTGAAAAGTTCTATAGAGACTCAAAGCTCTGTACGATAGGCGAAGGAACTTCTGAAATTCAGAAATTAGTCATAGCCCGAGAGTTGGTTCGTTAATTTGTTTAATATATCTTTGCCATCTCAAATTTTGACTATGCTAAGCATCCCAGTAAAAGAAAACGATAACATTGAACGCTGTCTTAAGCGTTTTAAGAAGAAGTTCGATCGCACAAAGAAGATGAAGGAATTACGTTCACGTCGTGAATTTGTAAAGCCAAGTCTACTTAATAGAGAAGCTCGTAAGAAAGCTGTCTACAAGACTGCAAAGTCTTTAACTGAGGATTAGTCCTTTTAATATTATGCGGTAAATCATTTGTATTTGCCGTCAGTAAAAGCGAGATTGCAATAGTCTCGCTTTTTTAATGCCCTGTTTTTTCTATGACATCATCTTCGATCGTTTTGTATGAGTTTTTTGATTTCCTTAAAAAGGAAAGACGAGTCTCTGTTCATACTACTCGAAGCTATAAGTCTGATTTAGACCAAATGATTACTTACATGAGTGATCACTATGAAGAAGATGATTTGTGTAATATGAAATCAGAGTGGATAAGGTCTTGGGTTGTGGAGTTGATGAAGTTGAATAAAGCACCTAGATCGATACATCGTAAAATTTCCTCCTATAGGACTTTTACTAAATATGCTAGAAGAAAGGGGCTGATGGATGGTAATCCTGTGGAAGGGGTGGTTTTGCCTAAGCTTGAAAAAAGATTGCCAAATGTTGTGCCCGAGCATGCTATGTCTTCTCTTTTTGAAGATAATCTTTTTGAGGATAGCTGGAATGGTAGGCGCGACAAAGCTATAATTTCTTTGTTCTATGAAACGGGTATAAGGCTAAGCGAATTAATAGCTTTGAGACTCCAGGATTTAGATGGTCAGAGGCAAACCTTGAAGGTTTTCGGAAAAGGTTCTAAAGAGAGGCAGATGCCACTGTTACAGGGTACAATTAGCCTCATACAAACTCATATTAAGGAGAGACCTTTCAATGCGTCAACGTTATTTATTACCGATAGAGGTAAATCTCTTTACTCTTCATTTGTTTATCGTAAGGTAAATTATTATCTTAGAGAAGTTAGTACGTTACAGAAGTGTAGTCCACACGTCTTAAGACACACTTTTGCAACTCACTTATTAAATAGGGGAGCTGAGTTAGCTGCTGTTAAAGAACTGCTTGGTCACTCTAGTCTGGCTTCAACACAGATATACACTCATAATACTACTGAGAAATTGAAAGAGATGCATAAGGCTAGTCCCTTAGATAGGCGAAATAAATAATAACTATTAAATATTCAAAACATGAAGATTCAAATTAACACCATCCATTTCGATGCGGATAAGAAATTAATATCATTTATTGAGTTGAAATTGAATAAGCTAATCACCTTTAATGACTCTATCATTTCAGCTGATGTGTTTTTAAGGATTGAAAAGAACGATAGTCATGAAAACAAGTTGGTGGAGATTAAGCTTCATCTTCCCGGAAAAGAATTATTCGCGAAACGTCAGTCAACTAGTTTTGAGGTGGCTACTGATGACGTTGCTGAGGCCTTGCGCAGACAGGTTTTAAAGGCTCATGGGTGATAGGGATTAATATTTTTTTTTAGCACATAAATTTTACTCGATTTTGGTGTTTGATTGCACCGGATTGTGGTGTACATTTGCACTCCTAATTTTTGGGAGTTTTTTTTGTGTTTTGTTCTTTGAAAGTTTGCCGGTGTAGCTCAGGGGTAGAGCAGCTGATTTGTAATCAGCAGGCCGTGGGTTCGAATCCCTCCACCGGCTCATGTAATCCACGCACATTTTGTGTCCATTTATTTGGTGCAATTTGTCATGGGGGTGCGCCGGAGTTGGAGAGCCGGGGCAGACTGTAACTCTGTTGCTTTATCGCTGAATAGGTTCGAGTCCTATCACCCCCACATTTTCTATTTAACGATAGAAAATTACCAAGCGGAAGTAGCTCAGTTGGTAGAGCATCAGCCTTCCAAGCTGAATGTCGCGAGTTCGAACCTCGTCTTCCGCTCGATTAAGCCGATGTAGCTCAGGGGTAGAGCGCGTCCTTGGTAAGGACGAGGTCATGGGTTCAATTCCCATCATTGGCTCACATCAATAATAAAGAGAGAAATAATAATTAATATATAATAAACAGTCCAGATCATGGCAAAAGAAAAATTTGACAGGTCAAAACCACACGTTAACATCGGCACAATCGGCCACGTTGACCACGGAAAGACCACTTTAACAGCTGCTATTACTAAGGTAATGGCTGACGCTGGTTACTGCGAGGCTAGCTCGTTTGACCAGATTGATAACGCACCTGAGGAAAAGGAGCGTGGTATCACAATTAACTCTTCACACGTAGAGTACTCAACAGATTTGCGTCACTACGCTCACGTTGATTGCCCAGGTCACGCTGACTACGTAAAGAACATGGTAACTGGTGCTGCTCAGATGGACGGTGCTATTCTTGTTGTTGCTGCAACTGATGGCCCTATGCCACAAACACGTGAGCACATCCTACTTGGTCGCCAAGTTGGTATTCCACGTATCGTTGTTTTCATGAACAAGGTTGATATGGTAGATGACGAAGAACTTCTCGAATTAGTTGAGATGGAAATTCGCGAGCTACTTTCTTTCTACGAGTATGATGGAGATAACACTCCTTGTATTCCTGGTTCTGCTTTAGGAGCTCTTAACGGAGATGATAAGTGGGTTGAGACAGTTAAGACACTTATGACTGCTGTTGACACATGGATTGAGATTCCACCACGTGATAACGAGAAGCCTTTCTTGATGTCTATCGAGGATGTGTTTACAATCACAGGTCGTGGAACTGTTGCTACTGGTCGTATTGAAACTGGAATCATCAATACTGGTGATGAGGTTGATATCCTAGGTATGCAAGAGGAAAAGATCACTTCTACTATAACAGGTGTTGAGATGTTCCGTAAGATCCTCGATAGAGGTGAAGCTGGAGATAACGTAGGTCTACTTTTACGTGGAATTGATAAGTCTGACATTAAGAGAGGTATGGTTATCGCTCGTCCAGGAACTATCACTCCATATAACAAGTTCAAGGCTGAGGTTTACATCCTTAAGAAAGAAGAAGGTGGACGTCACACTCCATTCCACAATAAGTACCGTCCTCAGTTCTACTTCCGTACAACTGACGTAACAGGTGAGATCACTTTAGAAGCAGGCCGTGAAATGGTTATGCCTGGTGATAACGTAACAATTAACGTTGATTTAATTGCTCCTGTTGCTATGGATAAGGGTCTACGTTTCGCTATCCGTGAGGGTGGACGTACTGTAGGCGCTGGTCAGGTTACTGAAATTCTCTAGTAAGAGAACGAAGTAACTACTATACGAATCGATCAGAGAGAAGGGCCCATTTCGGGTTCCTTCTTCCTGCATCTACGGGCGTAGCTCAATTGGTAGAGTAGTGGTCTCCAAAACCATTGGTTGTAGGTTCGAGTCCTACCGCCCGTGCAAAAACAAAAATAATGTCTCAAATAACGAATTACATAAAAGAGTCTTACGAAGAGTTAATCCATAAGGTCACTTGGCCTACATGGGGATCTTTACAAGAGTCTTCAGTTTTAGTTTTTGTTGCTTCATTACTCATCGCAGGAATAATTTTCGTGATGGATTGGACTTTCGGCGTAAATGCTGCTGATGCTGCCTGGAAAGGTTTGATAGGTAACATATACGACTTGTTCTAATAAGGTCATCAAATTGAGAAACTAGTAGTATCTAAAGAATATGAGTGAAATCGAAAAAAAATGGTATGTTGTCCGAGCCGTAAGTGGTCAGGAAAAACGAGTTAAGGAGACTATCGAAACCGAAGTCGCTGCAGCTGGTTTACAGGACTATGTAGGTCAGGTACTCATACCTATTGAAAAGATTTTTCAGATACGTAAGGGTAAGAAGGTTAGCAAGGAAAGAAACTTGTTCCCCGGTTACGTTTATATAGAAGCTGCTCTAGTAGGTGAGATTCCTCACTTAGTAAAGAATGTTACAAATGTTATTGGATTCCTTGGTGCAGAGAAGCGTGGTGCTCCAATGCCTATCCGTCAGCATGAAATTAATCGCATCTTAGGAGTGGTTGATGAAATGGCAGATTCAGAGGAAGAAATTAACATACCATATAAAGTTGGCGAAATGGTGAAGGTCACGGATGGTCCATTTAATGGATTCCATGGCAACATCGAAGAAGTCAATGAAGATAAAAAGAAACTTAAAGTTATGGTTAAGATTTTCGGGCGTAAAACACCTGTTGAGCTTGGCTACCTTCAAGTAGAAAAAGATAATTAACTGGAACAGACGGTTAGAGACGTTCGCATGCCCCCTGAATGCTTCCCATTCGCGCGAATCTCGAAACTGTTCATTATATAAAACAAATGGCTAAAGAAGTTTCTGGACTCATAAAGCTGCAAATACGCGGTGGAGCTGCCAACCCTGCACCTCCAGTCGGACCGGCTCTCGGTGCGAAAGGAGTGAACATCATGGATTTTTGCAAACAATTTAATGCAAGAACTCAAGATAAGGCTGGCAAAATTCTTCCTGCAGTTATCACAGTCTACAATGACAAGTCGTTCGACTTTGTTATTAAGACACCACCCGCTGCCGTCCAATTATTGGAAGCAGCAAAACTCAAAAAGGGTTCGCAAGAATCTAATAGAGATAAGGTGGGCAAGGTAACTTGGGAACAAGTCCGCGCTATAGCAGAAGACAAGATGCCCGATCTAAACTGCTTTTCCGTTGAGTCTGCTATGAAAGTAGTGGCTGGAACAGCACGCAGTATGGGTATTAATGTAACCGGGAAATTCCCTTCTTAACATAAACCGCTAAACAATGGGACGATTAACAAAGAACCAAAAGGCGGTTGCTGAGAAATTCGACGCCGAAGTTCAATACTCGCTTGAAAAAGCATCTTCACTAGTGAAGGAGTGTTCAACAACGAAATACGATGCCTCAGTAGACCTTGCCGTACGTCTAGGCGTAGATCCACGCAAAGCGAACCAAATGGTTCGTGGAACAGTATCCCTTCCTCACGGAACGGGTAAGGATGTGAAAGTATTAGTACTATGTCCACCTGACAAAGATCAGGAGGCGTTAGATGCTGGTGCCGACTACGTTGGACTCGATGAGTATGTTGCAAAGATTAAAGGGGGATGGACCGATGTGGATGTAATTATTACCACACCCCAAGTTATGGGCAAGGTGGGTGCGTTAGGCCGAGTACTCGGACCACGTGGCCTCATGCCTAACCCTAAGTCGGGTACTGTAACTATGGATGTGGCTAAGGCTGTCACTGACGTTAAAGCTGGTAAGATTGACTTTAAGGTTGATAAATTCGGAATTGTTCACGCATCTGTAGGTAAGGTCTCTTTTGAGGCTGATAAAATACAGGAGAACGCTGACGAGCTTATTCAAACTCTAATTAGACTCAAGCCATCTTCGTCAAAAGGAACCTATATAAAGAGTGTCGTAATGAGCTCTACTATGGGACCTGGTATTAAAATTGAACATAAATCGGCGGTTTAACCGTATAACGCATCAAACATGACACGTGAAGAAAAAGATCTACAGATCAAGGAACTTACGCAGATGCTCGCGGATAATTCAGTTGTTTATTTAACTGATGCTTCTGGGCTGAATGCTGAGGCAACTACACAGTTACGCCGAGCTTGTTACAAGAATGATATATGCATGCGTGTTGTAAAAAACACGTTACTTCGTAGAGCTATGGATGCTGCTGAAGGGACTGATTACAGCGAGCTGTATGAAGTTTTAACAGGACAGACCGCTCTTCTTTTAGGAAACGTAGGTAATGCACCTGCTAAATTACTAAAGGAGTTTCGCAAGAAAAACGAGATACCTCTTCTTAAGGCAGCGTATGTTGAAGAATCTTGTTACCTAGGTGATAATCAAATCGACGCTCTAACAGCTATCAAGTCTAAAGACGAACTCATTGCGGATGTAATCGCATTGTTACAGTCTCCGATGAAGAATGTTGTAAGTGCTCTTAACTCTGGTGGAAACACCGTTTCTGGTCTTGTCAAGGCGCTGCAAGAACGCGGCTGAGCTTGATAAATAAAATTTTGAAAAAAAACTAATAAATTATATAATTATGGCTGATTTAAAAGCAATGGCCGAGGCGCTAGTTAACTTAACTGTTAAAGACGTTAACGAGCTAGCCTCTATCCTTAAAGAGGATCACGGTATCGAACCAGCTGCAGCTGCAGTAGCAGTAGCAGGACCCGCAGCAGGCGGTGGTGATGATGGTGGTGGTGAGCAAACAGAATTTGATGTTATACTCACAGCTGCCGGCGGATCTAAACTCGCGGTTGTTAAACTAGTAAAAGAATTAACAGGACTTGGTCTTAAAGAGGCTAAAGGTGTTGTTGACTCTGCACCAGCTCCTATTAAGGAGGGCGTTTCAAAAGACGAAGCGGAAGCGCTTAAGTCTCAACTTGAAGAAGCAGGAGCAGAGGTTGAGCTTAAGTAATAGCACAACTCTGATTTTTTAGGTTCAGGGCGGAGAACAGGTCTCCGCCCTTAACTTGTTTTTACCTGTTTTATTTCAGTGTGAACTGATTAAAAACAGGATTAGTACCTGTATTGTTGTAGTATGATTTAGTTGACCCCATCCTCCATGACCTTGGTCAAAACCCACCCTAAAGCAATCCGTCAAAGTTTTGCAACAGTGGATCTTCCACTCGAGCATCCGGATTTTCTTGACATCCAACTTCGTTCATTCCAGGAATTCTTCCAATTGGAGACTAAACCTGAGAATCGCGAATCAGAAGGACTTTTTAAGGTTTTTAGCGAAAATTTCCCTATCACAGATACGAGAAATCAGTTCGTTCTTGAATTCCTTGATTATTTTATCGATCCCCCGAGATACAGCATAGCTGAATGTATCGAACGTGGACTAACACACAGTGTGCCTCTTAAAGCTAAATTAAAGCTTTACTGCACTGATCCCGAGCACGAGGATTTTGAGACTATTGTACAGGATGTGTACCTCGGTACTATCCCTTACATGACTCCTCAAGGTTCATTCGTTGTTAACGGAGCTGAGCGTGTTATTGTAAACCAACTTCACCGTTCCCCAGGTGTATTCTTCGGACAAAGTCGTCATGCAAATGGCACGAAGCTTTATTCTGCTAGAATCATACCTTTTAAAGGGTCGTGGATTGAGTTTGCTACTGACATCAATGGTGTTATGTACGCTTACATTGATCGTAAGAAAAAATTACCCGTAACAACTCTACTGAGAGCTATCGGTTACGAAACCGATAGAGATATTCTCGACATCTTCGATCTAGCTGATGAGGTTAAAGTTAGTAAGGCAGCTTTAAAACGTGTTGTAGGCAGAAGACTTGCCGCTCGTGTTTTGAAAGTATGGGTCGAAGACTTTGTAGATGAGGATACTGGGGAGGTTGTATCTATAGAAAGAAATGAAGTTGTACTCGATCGTGAGACTGTAATTGAAAAAGAGCACGTTGAAATGATCTTAGAAAGTGGTGCTAAAACCATCATTCTTCATAAAGAAAGCATCAATCAGTCTGATTATGCTATCATCTATAATACTTTACAAAAAGATAGCTCTAACTCTGAGAAAGAAGCTGTTGAGTATATCTATCGTCAACTTCGTAATGCTGAGCCGCCAGATTTGGACACAGCTCGTGGAGTAATTGACAAGCTATTCTTTTCTGAGATGCGTTATGATCTTGGAGAGGTAGGTAGATTCCGTATCAACAGAAAGCTGGGTCTTTCTGAAGATGAGGTTAGTAGAACATTAACGAAGGGAGATATTTTACTTATTATTAAGTACTTGATTGATCTTGTTAACTCAAATGCTGATGTTGATGATATCGACCACTTAAGTAACCGTCGTATACGTACAGTAGGAGAGCAGTTGTATTCTCAATTCGGTGTAGGTCTAGCTCGTATGGCAAGAACTATTCGTGAGAGAATGAACGTGAGAGATAATGAGGTTTTCACTCCAACCGATTTGATTAATGCAAAGACTTTAAGCTCTGTAATTAATAGTTTCTTTGGAACTAACCAGTTGTCTCAGTTTATGGACCAAACCAACCCGCTAAGTGAGGTAACTCACAAGCGTCGTATCTCTGCTCTAGGGCCGGGTGGTCTTTCGAGAGAAAGAGCTGGTTTCGAGGTTAGAGATGTACACTATACTCACTACGGACGTCTTTGTACAATTGAGACTCCTGAGGGGCCGAACATTGGACTTATTAGTTCACTCTGTGTATACGCAAAAGTAAATAGACTTGGATTTATCGAAACACCATATCGTAAGGTTGTTGACGGTAAAGCTGCTATAACGTCTAAGGATGTGATTTACTTGTCGGCTGAGGACGAAGCGCTATCTATGATTGCTCAAGCGAATGCAAAAATCGATAAGGACGGAAACTTTACTGAGAAATTAGTTAAGTCTCGTTTGCAAGGTGACTTCCCACTCGCTAATCCTAAGGATCTAGAGTACATGGATGTTGCTCCTAACCAAATCGCATCTATTGCTGCGTCTCTTATTCCATTCTTGGAGCATGATGACGCTAACCGTGCGCTTATGGGATCTAACATGATGCGTCAAGCTGTTCCTCTTATGATTCCAGATTCACCTATCGTAGGTACTGGAGTTGAGTCAGCTGTAGCTCGTGATTCTAGAATCTTAATGCGTGCTGAAGGTGATGGTGTAGTTGAATATGTTGATTCTGACGTTATTCACATTCGTCATAAGATGAGTGATAGCGATAAGCTAGTTTCATTTGATGACGACCTTGTAATTTACAACCTCGTTAAGTTTGCTCGTACTAACCAAGGTACTTGTATGAACCTTCGCCCTCTCGTTATCAAGGGTGATAGAGTTGATAAAGGCGAAATCTTAGTAGAGGGTTATTCTACTCAGAATGGTGAGCTTGCTTTAGGCCAAAACATGAAGGTTGCCTTCATGCCTTGGAAGGGTTACAACTTTGAGGATGCTATCGTTATTTCTGAGCGTGTTGTTAAGGAGGATGTATTTACTTCTCTTCACGTTGATGAGTACACACTTGAAGTGCGAGACACGAAGCGTGGAATTGAAGAGCTAACTAATGATATTCCTAACGTAAGTGAAGAAGCTACTTCAGACCTTGATGAAAATGGTTTGATTCGCATCGGCGCAAATGTTAAAGGTGGAGACATTCTAATAGGTAAGATTACTCCTAAAGGTGAATCTGACCCTAGTCCTGAAGAGAAGCTTCTAAGAGCAATATTTGGTGACAAGGCTGGTGATGTGAAGGATGCGTCATTAAAGATGCCGCCTTCAAGTGCTGGTGTAGTTATCGATAAGAAACTATTTAGTCGTGCTGTTAAGGATAGAAAAGCAAAGGCAGCTGATAAGGCTATCATCGAAACTATCGATTCAGAATTCGATAACAAAGGTGCTGACTTAAAGAAAATTCTTGTAGATAAGTTGATGAAACTCGTTGCTGGTAAAGTCAGTCAAGGTGTGTTCAACTACTACAAGGAAGAGCAAGTGAAGAAAGGAGTGAAGTTTACACAGAAGATTCTTTTGAGTCTTGACTTCCTAATCATTAACTCTGAGGCTTGGGTACGTGATAAAGAATTAAGTGACCTTGTAAATCGTGTGATACATAATTACACGATGAAGTACAACGATCTACTTGGTTCTTACAAGCGTAAGAAGTTCCAGGTTACTGTAGGTGATGAATTACCTAATGGTATCGTGAAGCTTGCTAAGGTATATGTAGCTAAGAAGCGTAAGCTTAAAGTAGGAGATAAAATGGCGGGACGTCACGGTAACAAAGGTATTGTTGCTCGTATCGTTCGTCAAGAGGATATGCCTTTCCTAGAGGATGGTTCTCCTGTTGATATTGTTTTGAATCCACTAGGTGTACCTTCTCGTATGAACCTGGGACAGATATATGAAACTGTACTAGGATGGGCAGGCCAAAACTTAGGACTTAAGTTTGCTACTCCTATTTTCGACGGAGCTACACTTGAACAGATTACAGAATTAACTGATAAGGCTGGTGTTCCTGATTGTGGAGTTACTTACCTATATGACGGAGGAACAGGCGAGCGTTTTGATCAACCAGCTACGGTAGGTGTAATCTATATGATTAAGCTGAGCCACATGGTTGATGATAAGATGCACGCGCGTTCAATCGGACCTTACTCTTTAATTACTCAACAACCATTAGGAGGTAAAGCTCAGTTTGGTGGTCAGAGATTTGGAGAGATGGAGGTTTGGGCACTCGAGGCATTCGGTGCAGCAAATATCCTTCAAGAGATTCTAACAATTAAGTCTGACGATGTAGTCGGACGTGCTAAGGCTTATGAAGCTATGGTTAAGGGTGATGTTATGCCGAAACCGGGTATCCCGGAATCGTTTAACGTCCTCATGCATGAGCTTAAAGGACTTGGTTTAAGTGTTTCATTAGATTAATCACCCGTAGATACAACTGATAATGTTCCAACAAAAGAACCCACAGCAAAGCTCGAGTGACTTCTCGACAATAACTATATCGTTATCGTCACCGGAGACAATTCTAGAGCAATCACATGGTGAAGTACTGAAGCCAGAAACAATCAATTACCGTACCTATAAGCCGGAACGTGATGGATTATTCTGCGAACGTATTTTCGGCCCTGTAAAAGATTTCGAATGTCATTGCGGAAAATATAAACGTATTCGTTACAAGAATATCGTTTGTGACCGTTGTGGAGTAGAAGTAACTGAGAAGAAAGTACGTCGTGAGCGTATGGGCCACATTTCACTTGTGGTACCTGTTGCTCATATCTGGTATTTCAAAAGCTTACCTAATAAAATTGGTTACCTCCTAGGATTACCTTCTAAGAAGTTAGACCAAATCATTTATTACGAGCGTTACGCTGTAATAAACCCTGGTATTGCTAAGAATGCAGAAGGCGAGGCGTTAGAAATTAATGATTTCCTTACTGAGGATGAGTACTTCGATGTTCTCGATACTCTACCTAAGGAGAATCAATATTTAGACGACAATCATCCTGATAAATTCTTAGCTAAGATGGGTGCTGAAGCAGTCCATGACTTGCTTGCTAACCTAGATCTAGAAGCTTTAGCTTGTTTCCTGCGAAACAAAGCAGATACTGAAACTTCACAACAACGTAAAAGCGAGGCCTTAAAACGCCTTCAAGTTGTACAGAATATGCGTGATTCTCAAATGAGAATTGATAATCGTCCGGAGTGGATGATTGTTAAGGTAGTACCTGTTATTCCACCAGAGTTGCGTCCACTCGTTCCACTTGATGGTGGTCGTTTTGCGACTTCTGATTTGAATGATCTGTACCGTAGAGTTATCATCCGTAACAACCGTCTTAAGAGACTTGTGGAGATTAAAGCTCCTGAGGTTATTCTTAGAAACGAGAAGCGTATGCTTCAGGAAGCGGTAGATAGCTTATTCGACAACAGTCGTAAGTCTAGCGCGGTTAAGACAGAATCTAATCGTCCACTTAAATCTTTGAGCGATAGCTTGAAAGGTAAGCAGGGCCGTTTCCGTCAAAACCTTCTAGGTAAGCGTGTTGACTATTCAGCTCGTTCTGTAATCGTTGTAGGTCCGACTCTTAAAATGCACGAGTGTGGTATGCCTAAGCATATGGCAGCCGAGCTATACAAGCCATTCATCATCAGAAAGATGTTGGAGCGTGGTATCGTAAAGACTGTAAAATCAGCTAAAAAGATTATTGATGCTAAGGATCCTATTGTTTGGGACATCTTAGAGAATGTAATGAAAGGTCATCCGGTTCTATTGAATCGTGCTCCTACTCTTCACCGTCTAGGTATACAGGCTTTCCAGCCTAAGCTAATAGAAGGAAAGGCTATCCAGCTTCATCCTTTAGCTTGTACTGCGTTTAACGCCGATTTTGATGGAGACCAAATGGCTGTTCACTTGCCACTAGGGCACGCGGCAGTTCTTGAGGCTCAGCTATTAATGCTAGCTTCACATAACATTTTGAACCCAGCTAACGGTGCTCCGATTACTGTTCCTTCTCAGGATATGGTATTAGGTTTGTACTACATCACTAAAGAGAGAAAATCAACTCCTGAACTCATCGTTAAAGGCGAGGGTACGGTTTGTTATTCTTCGGAAGAGGTAAGTATTGCACACCAAGAAGGTAAGCTTGATCTTCACGCAGCTATTAAGATGCGTTTTGTAGACATCGATGGTAATGCTTCTCTCATTGACACAACTTGTGGTAGAGTATTGTTTAACGAGTCTGTTCCTAAGGAGGTAGGCTACATAAACGAGCTACTAACGAAAAAGTCATTAAGAGATATTATTGCTAGAGTCTTAGAAGTTGTAGGTGTTCCTAGAACATCAGAATTCCTAGACGATATTAAAGATCTCGGATTTACAATGGCATTCAAAGGAGGCTTGAGCTTCAACTTGAATGACGTTATTATCCCACCGGAAAAGGAAACGCTTGTTGCTAAAGCTACTGGTGAAGTAGCTGAGGTGATGGAGAACTACAATATGGGTCTTATCACTAATAACGAGCGTTACAACCAGATTATTGATATTTGGACACACACTAATTCTCGTCTAACTAACATCCTTATGGAGAGGTTAGAGACTGATAAGCAAGGTTTCAACTCTATTTACATGATGATGCACTCTGGTGCTCGTGGATCTAAGGAGCAAATCCGTCAGTTATCAGGTATGCGTGGTCTAATGGCTAAGCCTCAGAAATCTTCTGCTACTGGTGGTCAGGATATTATTGAGAATCCAATTCTTTCTAACTTTAAAGAGGGTCTTTCAATTCTTGAGTACTTTATTTCTACTCACGGTGCGCGTAAGGGTCTTGCGGATACTGCTTTGAAAACTGCTGATGCGGGTTACCTAACACGTAGACTTGTTGATGTTGCACAAGATGTAATCGTTAAGATTGAAGATTGTGGTACGTTACGAGGTATTATGGTAGGGCCGTTGAAGAAGAACGATGAAATTGTTGATGGTATAGGTGAAAGAATTGATGGACGTGTTCCAGCGATAGATGTTTACCACCCTGAGACTGATGAAGTATTAGCTATTGAGGGTGAGGAAATCACTCCTGCTATTGCTCGTATAATTGAAGACGCTGGTGTTGATGAAGTTGAAGTTAGATCTGTACTTACTTGTGAATCTCCAGCTGGAATTTGCGCGAAATGCTACGGACGTAACCTTGCTACTTCAAGAATGGTCCAGAAAGGAGAAGCTGTCGGTGTAATTGCTGCACAGTCTATCGGTGAACCGGGTACACAGTTAACTCTTCGTACTTTCCACGTTGGTGGTACTGCTTCTAAAATTTCTGACGACAACGAATTGGTAACTAAGTTCGAAGGTGTCGCTGAGATTGAAGATTTAAGAACTGTAGAAAGGAAAAATGCTGACGGTAAGAAAGTACTTGTTGTTGTTTCTAGATCTAGTGAGTTTAAGGTTATTGACCCTAAGACTGGCGTAGCATTCTCTTCAGCTGTTCTTCCTTATGGTTCTATTCTTACAGTTGCGGCTGGAGATAAGATTCCTAAGAATACATCTGTTTGTAATTGGGATCCATATAACAGCGCTATCATTAGTGAAGCTGTCGGAACTATTAAGTTTGAGCACATCGAAGAAGGTTTAACTTTCCGCGAAGAGCTTGATGAACAGACTGGTTTCCGCGAGATTGTTATTACAGAGACAAAAGATAAAAAGAGAAACCCTGCGATATTAATCGTAGATAAGAAGGGAGAAATTCTTCGTTCATATTCTCTACCTGTTGGAGCTCACATCTCTGTGAAAGCAGGTGATAAGTCTTCTTTAGGCCAAATCCTTTGTAAGATTCCTCGTGTAGCTGGTAAGTCTGGTGATATTACTGGAGGTCTTCCTCGTGTAACTGAGCTATTTGAAGCACGTAACCCTTCTAACCCAGCTGTTGTATCTGAGGTTGACGGTATCGTTTCTTACGGTAAGATTAAACGTGGTAACCGTGAGGTACTCGTTGAGTCTAGAGTTGGAGATAAGTATAAGTACATGGTTCCACTTTCGAAGCACATCCTGGTTCAGGATAATGATTTCGTAAGAGCTGGTATGCCACTATCTGATGGAGCAATTACTCCTAAGGATATACTTAACATCAAAGGCCCTACAGCTGTTCAGAACTATATCGTGAATGAGATTCAAGATGTATACCGTCTTCAGGGTGTGAAGATTAACGATAAGCACTTTGAGGTAATCGTTCGTCAGATGATGAAGAAGGTTGTAATTGAGGATGCTGGTGATACTAAGTTCCTTGAAAAGCAAAATGCTGAAAAGGCTGACTTCCTTGTAGAGAACAACAGAATATTCGGTATGGTTGTTATACAAGATGTTGGTGATAGCGAAGAGCTTAAGAACGGACAAGTTGTCTCTGCACGTCGTTTACGTGACGAGAACGGTTCACTTAAGCGTCGTGACCTTAAACTTGTTGAAGCTAGAGACGCTATTCCAGCGACTTCTCGCCCGATACTTCAAGGTATTACAAGAGCATCACTACAGACAAAATCATTTATCTCTGCTGCTTCTTTCCAAGAAACAACTAAGGTTCTTAACGAAGCTGCAGTTAGTGGTAAGGTAGATCACCTGTTAGGTCTTAAAGAAAATGTTATTGTAGGTCACTTGATTCCAGCTGGAACTGGAACTAGAGATTTCCAAGATGTAATTGTAGGTTCTCAAGACGAGTTTGACTCGGCAGCATTAGAGTTAGTGTCTTCAGAAACCGTTGTTACAGATGGTTCTGTTGAGGCTTAACGACAGACAATAGACTATTAAAAAAGGGCTTCCCGATTGGGAGGCCCTTTTTTGTTATCACAAAGTGAAGTGCGTTTTAATGAGGTGTTATCCTTGCTCTATAGCTCTAGCTGCTGCTTGAGCGGGATCCTCTGTGTCTGTAGGTAAGTCGGACTTAAGTCCGCAGTAACCGAACAAACACTTCTCCTTGATTATTCTATCAACATAATCAGGAACGAGTTTCTCCCAGTCTCCTTCTCCAGAACTAATGCGTTTGAATGCTTCTGTAGAGAAAATAGATAAGACTTCCTCGTCATAGTCCTCGATGTCAACAATCTTCTTATTGAAAGATAGATATGAGTATAGAGGTTTTAATCGGGGGTGAATAGGGGTAGTCTTACTGTTCCATAAAGTTCCAGTCTTTTCATCTTTCCATGGATATAAGAGAATTTTTAGGTCTCTTGAGAAAAGAATTCCGAAGGCTTCTAATATTCCACCGTTGAGGTCTCGATAGTATTTTTCGTTGAAGATCTCCACTAGGGTTGCAGCACCCATTATTACGCCCATACGTTTTTTCGTATGCCTAGAAAAGAATTCTATCAGCTTGAAATATTTCTGATAGTTAGAAATAAGTACAGTTTGGCCTATAGAACAAAGGATGTCAGCTCTGTCTAAGAAATCTTGTTCGTCGATATCGCCTTGAGCCTTCAGGTTATTCAGTGTAATCTCGAATAACACCTGTATGTTTTTAGGGTCAACCTTAGGTTCTTTACGGAATTTTTTCAATCCCTTAGCTATCATGTCGATGTTCACCTTTGTGACGGGTCTGAAGCTGCCTCTTATCGCTAGGATGTTTTTCTTGTACAGAATATCAGACGCCTGCACATTATTTCCGTCGGGTGTGAAGATCACAGCGTCGGTCATTCCTTGTTTCACCAAGTAAAGCGAGAGTAGGCGGTTGTCGACACCTTCAAAAGCTGGGCCATTCATTTGGATCATATCGATCTCTAAAAGATTTTCTTCAATGTTGTCATACAGGGATTGAAGAAGCTCTTTAGGCTTATCGTTGAAGAAGAAGCATCCGTAGATAAGATTCACTCCAAGTATTCCAGTTGTCATTTGCTGCTGAAGAGCATCAGTTTCATGTAGCCTTGCGTGAAGGAATACTTCACTAGGAGCTTCGTCGGGAGTTGTTTGGAACTTCACACCGAACCATCCGTGACCTTGACTAGTTTTTTGGAAATTAATCGTTGCTACAGTATTCGCGAAAGTGAAATACTTTTTAGTGGGATGGTTTTCACGCTTTAATCGCTCCTCGATATGTGAATACTCGTGCTTGAGCATCTTTTCGAGACGGCTTTGGCAGACATAACGTCCTTTGTGCTCTATGCCGTAGATGGCATCAGAGAAGTCCTTGTCGTATGCGCTTATTGCTTTAGCTATGGTCCCCGATGCACCACCAGCTCTGAAGAAATGGCGAACCACTTCTTGACCAGCCCCAATTTCAGCAAAGGTCCCGTAAAGGTCCTGATTCAGATTAATTCTGAGTGCTTTCTGCTTAGCAGATAATATGACGCGTTCTAGGTCCACGTACCTACAAAGGTAAGATACCTTTGTAACGTGAAAGCGATAAAAATGCATGAATTAGGTGTCGGTGGGCTTAAGGTTACCTTTTTAGGTACAGGCACCTCTCAAGGTGTTCCGGTAATCGGTTGTGAATGTGATGTTTGTGTGTCTGACGATAAGAGAAATAACCGTTTAAGAACTTCTGTTTGGGTAGAAATAAATGGTGTTTCAGTTGTAATCGATTCAGGACCCGATTTTAGATACCAAATGCTCAGAGCCGAGGTTAAAAGATTAGATGCAATAGTATTTACTCATGAGCACAAGGATCACGTCGCTGGTTTAGATGATATTAGAGCTTATAATTACATGCAGAAATCTGCCATTGACATCATAGCTAACGATGATGTTCAAGCTGCATTAAGGACGAATTTCCATTATGCTTTCGACCCCTCTATAACTGGTGGAGTTCCAAAGCTTAATATCATTACTCTAACAGATAGTGATTTTGAACTAGCTGGAACTACTTGGACGCCTCTTCCAGTTATGCATGCTGATATGAACGTGTACGGGTTTAGGATAGGAGATTTTGCATACTTGACAGATGTGAATTTTATTTCAGAAGAGACTATTGAGAAAATGCAAGACTTGAAGGTGCTAGTGATAAGTGCTCTTAGGAAATTCGAACATCCTAGCCATTACACTTTAGATGAAGTGTTGGATGTCGTAAAAAGGTTACATCCTGAAACTACTTATCTTACTCATATGAGTCACTTAATAGGCCTTCATTCTGACCTTGAAAACGAATTACCTGTGGGGGTACATCCTGCACATGATGGTTTGACACTTGTTAGTAGATGAAAAGGTTAATATCGCATCTTCTCCTTTGCTTTATGAGGCTGTCTGGCTTTATGCCGATGTGGTGGCTATACTTCAAAGCTTCTGGACTTGCTTTTTTTATGACACATGTAATTGGGTATAGAAGTAAAGTAGTAGAGAGGAATTTAAATCTGGTCTTTGGTAATATTCACCACAAGCGAAGCTTCTATAAAAACCTCACCGACATTGTGATGGAATCTCTAAAGATGTTTTCATGGAATGCTGCTGACGTAGAAAGCCGGGTCGATTTCGTAAATGTAGAATTACTACATAAGCTCTACGACGAGGGGAGAAATGTAGTTCTTGCCAGTGGACATATGGCTAATTGGGAGATATACGCGCTAGCCTTACCCGGTCTCGTTAGATTTGACACAGCGACTATTTATAAAAAACTAAACGATGAAGTTATAGATGAGGCATTGCTAGGATCTAGGAGTAAGGCGGGAATGACCATAATGGAGATGAGTGAAAGTAGAGCCTGGATGGATAAAAGGAAGGCTATGGGAAGTGGCCCGGCTTTAGTGGGCTATATTTTTGACCAAAGTCCCTCTAGTCCTTACCGCGCCTGGTGGACGACATTTCTAGGAATTGAAACTCCGTTTTTTGCGGGATTAGACAACTATGCAAAGAGGTATGATGCTGCCGTTGTTTACGCCTCTGTTACAAGGGTTTCTAGAGGTCGATATGAATTGGAGTTTAAGTTAGTTTTAGAGGATGTTAGCAGTGTAGAAAAGGGTGAAGTCTTAGATAGATGTTTAGGGTTTTTAGAGGAGGGAATTGTGCAGTCGCCAGGTCATTGGCTTTGGTCACATAACAGATGGAAACACTTAATACCTAAGGGTAGTGTCCTTCATGAAAGAAAGTTCTGTAAGTTTGAATCGTGAAGATAAATAGTTCAGTACATATCATGGATGTAGGCGACGTTAAGCCTCTTGCGGAGAGGATGCGCCCCGTGGATTTGGTTAATTATCTAGGCCAAACCCATCTCGTCGGACCTACATCAGTTCTTCGCAAGGCCGCCGAAAACGGCACTCTCCCTTCAATGATATTATGGGGTCCTCCTGGAGTAGGGAAGACGACATTGGCTAGAATTTTGGCCCAGAAAGTTAAACTACCATTCCATCAGCTATCAGCCATTAATAGTGGCGTTAAAGAAGTCCGGGAGGTAATCGCTAGTGCGAAAAAAGGCGGTCTCTTCGCAGGGAAGTCTATACTTTTCATTGATGAGATACATAGATTTTCAAAGTCACAACAGGATAGCCTTTTAGGAGCTGTAGAGCAGGGGTGGGTTACATTAATAGGAGCTACAACAGAGAATCCTTCTTTCGAGGTTATTCCAGCTTTAAGATCTAGATGTCAGATTTACGTCCTTGAAAATCTTAGTCATGATGAGCTACTACTATTAATTGATCAGGCCATAAAGGAGGATGTAGTTTTAAAGCTTCGTGATATAACAGTCAATGAGACAGATGATTTAATGAGGGCTAGTGGTGGAGATGCGAGAAGGTTGTTGAACGTGTTGGAAATGATAGTAGCGAATACACCTGCCGGAAAAGTTGAGATAACTAATCAAGGTGTTCGAGATTTGATCCAAAACCTACCCACTGGATATGACAAAGGAGGTGAGGCACACTACGATATCATAAGTGCCTTTATTAAAAGCATAAGAGCAAGTGACCCTAATGCAGCTCTTTACTATTTAGCAAGGATGGTCGAAGGAGGAGAGGATGCGAAATTTATTGCTAGAAGATTATTGATTTCAGCTTCTGAAGACATAGGCAATGCTAACCCTACGGCATTAGTTTTAGCTACGTCTACATTCCAAGCCGTAGAGAGAATAGGTTGGCCAGAGTCAAGGATTCTTCTATCTCAATGTGTCGTGTATCTTGCTAGCAGTCCTAAAAGCAATGCTTCGTATATGGCTATAAAGAACGCTCAACAAATCGTCACGGATACGGGAGATTTACCAGTGCCCTTACACCTCCGAAACGCACCTACAGCACTTATGGGTAAGCTCGGATACGGTAAGGGCTATGAGTATAATCACAATTCTAAGGGCGGGTTTAGCTCTCAGGAGTGCATGCCTAAAGGTCTGGAGGGTAAGCAGATTTACAATCCCGGAAATAACCCTCGGGAAAAGCAAATGCGCGATCAACTTAAGTCCTTATGGAAGGATAAATACGGTTATTGAACTACCCCGTCTTTGTAGTGGTCGGTTCTAGCTAGTTTGCCATCCGTATCGTAGTAATACACAGGTCCGTCTAGCAAGCCATTCTTATATGCGCCTTCCTCTTTCACTTGCACGCCTACAAGTATCCTCTGTTGGAGTTGTTCTCCCGTCTGGGGGTCAGTGAAGGGTTCTATAGAGTATCCGCCTTGGTCGTACCATATTCTGTAAGGTCCATCTAATTCTCTATCGCGGAATGTATACTCACTCTTAGATCTACCGTCGAGGAAGGTGTCTTCGAAAGCACCATTCACTCTTGTTTCTTCAGCTTTCTTTCCAAATTGATACCTGATTACCATTTCCAACTCACCTTTTTCAGAATATGTTTTCCATGTGCCATCTTCTTTACCCTCGAAGTATTTCCCCTCTATTTTAGGCATTCCATTCGAGAAATAGGCAACAAATTCTCCTTCTAACTCCCCGGCTAAATAGTTGATGTGCTGTCTTATGGAGCGATTATCGTAGTAGGTGGTCCAAGCTCCATTGCGTTCTCCAAGTTTATAAGCCCCCTCTTCAATTAATTGACCTTTTTCATCCTTAACCCAGTACGCTCCACTGAGCTCACCATTTAAATATGATTCTGATCTTATTTGCACGGAACCAGTATTGTAAAACCCCCAAGAACCAATTTTCAGTGGAGCTTTATCACCTTCGGCAGGTAGATAATAGCCTGAGGCTTGGACAGAACCGTTACGACGGTAGTGGATGGCAGCGGTTTGGTTTTCAGTATGATCCAAAGAAGACATTAACTCACCCGTTTCGTAGAAATACAAAAACGGCCCCGAAGGCTTGCCGTTAGAAAACGACCCCTTGTAGTAAAGGCTCCCATTATCCCAAACCCTTATCCACAATCCATTCTTTTCTCCACTGCTATTGACTAGGTTGTAGTGCTCCCCGGCAAACCCAGACACTTTTGAACTAGCGGCTGTAGGTAGGCTACTTGGTTGCGCAATTGAATTACTAATAGGGGTGAAAACGAGGGCGATTAAGCAGATAAATGTGCAGGGCTTCATGATGGAAATATTAATCGTTGATAAATCTAGCATATAGTTAACGAAAATAGGCGTCTAATTGTTTCAACAACTATCAACTTCCCTGTATTTTTGCACTCCCCAACCCAAATTTCTCAATATGAAAGTTACTGTTGTAGGCGCTGGAAATGTAGGCGCTACTTGTGCAAATGTTCTCGCAACACGCGAGATTGCTAATGAAGTTGTATTACTCGATATTAAAGAAGGTTTTGCTGAAGGCAAGGCTCTTGATATCTGGGAGACTTCACCTATTAATCTTTACGATACTAGAACTGTAGGTTCTACTAACGATTACACAAAGACCGCTGGGTCTGATGTAGTAGTTATTACTTCTGGTCTTCCTCGTAAGCCGGGTATGACTCGCGACGATTTAATCGCAACTAATGCTGGGATTGTTAAGTCTGTTACTACCCAAATCATGGAGTACAGCCCTGACGCTATTCTCATTATTGTTTCTAATCCATTAGATGTGATGACGTACTGTGCATATTTAAATGCTGGTGTGGATTCAACTAAGGTGATAGGTATGGCTGGCATCCTCGATACTGCTCGTTACCGTGCATTCCTTGCGGGAGCTCTAAATATCAGCCCTAAGGATATTCAAGCTGTTTTAATGGGTGGTCATGGAGACACAATGGTTCCTCTTCCACGTTACACAACTGTAGGAGGAATTCCTGTAACTGAATTAATCGATGCTGACACTTTAGATAAGATTGTCGACCGTACGAAAAAGGGTGGAGGAGAGATTGTTAATCTACTCGGAACTTCTGCTTGGTATGCTCCTGGTGCTGCTGCTGCCCAAATGGTGGAAGCTATCGTAAGAGATCAACGTAGAGTTTTCCCCGCTTGTGTATGGATGACTGGTGAGTACGGTATTTCTGATATGTACCTAGGTGTTCCTGTGATTCTAGGTAAGAACGGAGTAGAAAAAGTCATCGAACTCGATCTTAACGAAGAAGAAAAAGCAATGCTTGATGACAGTGCAAAAGCTGTTAGAGAAGTAAAAGCTATTCTAGACGGAATGAATAAATAATTTATCGTTTAATAAAGCGATTTAGACACGTTATATCTGTCTTAATGTTTTACCCAAAGAACGGGAGGTCCGCACTGAGAGTGTTGGCTCCCCGTTTTTTCTATTGACACAATATATAATCCGGATGTTAATTGAGCTGTGTCGACACTGCCGAGATTCGTAGAAGATATGCGGGTGAATTCAACACCTGTTGTGCTTCTAACTATGATTTGGAACTCCTCATTATTATGCGCATTATTAGGGGCGTTTTTGATTGCCCAATTTA
>Ga0308011_10000383_pt1 | contig 23743 bp, 17 predicted proteins | sample Neamet177_FD_203144 | JGI IMG/M metagenome (GOLD analysis project Ga0308011, IMG submission 203144) | Marine microbial communities from water near the shore, Antarctic Ocean - #177 | ecosystem: Environmental > Aquatic > Marine > Unclassified | place: Southern Ocean | collected 2014-07-25 | reverse complement strand
TTTCTTGAAAATATCTGGTGAGATGCTTGAGTCTTCAATTATCTGAGAAACACCTTGACGAAGGTTACCGATTCGACGAACCTTCTGTGCTTCGTTAGGTTTAAAGTGGCCCGTGAAGACCCCCTCTTGTGGATGCCAAACACCATTCTCTTCAGTTATGGGAATGACTTCGTGGATCTCATCTACGTTCATATCTCCGCCAGTTCCGTAGTAGGTCTTTAGGAGTGGAGTGACAGCTGCGTACCAACGCTCTAGAACGCCACGCTTCCTTGAATCCTGTGGGTCGAATCTAATTCCCGATTTAGCACCGCCAATTTGGGGTCCGGAAACAGTGAATTTAACCTCCATTGTTTTTGCGAGAGACTCAACTTCTCTTTGGTCTACATTAGGGTGCATACGAGTACCGCCACCTGCTGCGCCTCCGCGAAGAGAATTTATCACCACCCAACCCTCAGCTTCAGTTTCAGTGTCGTTCCAACTGAATACTATTTCGGGTTTTTTATTCTCGTAAGCTTTTAATAAATCTCTCATCAAAAAAATAGATTGAATTTCGAGCCGCAAAGATAGTACATCACGGGAGCCAAACCGCCCCACCCGAAGAAGGCTTTTTGGAGCCTGTAACTTCTTGAAATACATTGCTTTCACCCAGCCATCTCAGTAAACCTAAAAATGCAAATCCATAGGCTTCTTTCCCGTTGACCATATCGGGTTCAGTAATAATAAATTCTGAGGACTGTTCGGTTGCTATGTTTCTTATTCTATCCATTAAAAAAGTATTCCACACACCTCCCCCGGTAACTAACACACGACCCTTGGGGCTATCATTAACGATAATATGCGCGATGTACTCGACGGAGGTTCTGAGCTTATCTCCTATTGAAATGTCGTTATACTTTTTTAAAACCGCAGCAAGCTCACTGTCCACCCATTCCATACCGAGGCATTTCGGAGTTAGTAGACGGTGATATTTCAAATCACATAAATCTCTGAAAAGATCTGAGTGCAATTCGCCTTTAGAAGCGAGTAAACCATCTTTATCGTATTGAAAACCCACTACTCTAGAGAGCTGATTGAGTAAATTATTACACGGCCCTATATCCCACGCTAAGACTCCACCACTCGCATTTAAATGTGAGATATTTGAAAAGCCCCCGAGGTTTAAACATCCATCGAATTCGGGAAACAACAGCTTATCTACCAGTGGAATTAATGGAGCCCCAGTGCCTCCGTATGCCACGTCTAAACTTCTTAAATCACACACAACAGGTAAGCCGGTTTTAGCGGCTAGGATAGCGCCAGAACCTATTTGTGTAGTAAAACCCTCATCAGGTTTATGGAAAACCGTGTGGCCATGAGAAGAAATCAACTCTGGTTTACAAACGCAATTAGACATCATATCATTTACGCACTCAGCTGCGAATAACGCCCAGTCTCTATCCAGCTCACACAACTCCAAGGCAGTCATTTGCATGGACTTATGCAACCTTGCCACGAGAGTGTCAGGGAAATCAAAACACTTAATTACCTCTAACTCCCCAGACCAAAACCCGTTTTTATCACGCGAGAAATTTGCAAGCCCGACGTCAAGTCCATCTAAAGATGTACCGCTCATAATTCCCACTACATTCCAACTCTTTTTAAGGGAATGTGTTATTGTATCTTTGCAATCCATTACGAGTGAAAGATAGAGATGAATTTCGAACTTACAGAAGAACAAATCGCAGTACGCGATGCCGCAAGAGATTTCGCACAGAACGTGCTTAAACCAGGTGTAATTGCACGAGATACCGAGCAGAGATTCCCCACGGAAGAAGTAAAGCAACTAGCTGAGCTAGGCTTTATGGGTGTCATGGTGGATACGAAATATGGAGGTTCTGGCATGGATGCGATAAGCTACACTCTTGCAATGGAGGAGTTGAGCAAGGTGGATTCTTCGACTAGTGTCTGCATGAGTGTAAATAATTCACTCGTATGTTATGGCTTAGAGGCCTTCGGTAATGAAGAACAAAAACAGAAATTCCTGGTTCCTCTTGCTAGTGGGCAGAAAATCGGAGCGTTTTGTTTATCCGAGCCAGAAGCTGGTTCTGATGCTACTTCTCAGAGGACTACCGCTATAGATATGGGTGACCACTATTTAGTTAATGGAACTAAGAACTGGATCACTAATGGAAGCACAGCTTCGATATACATTGTAATCGTACAGACAGATATAGAGAAAGGACATAAGGGGATTAATGCCCTAGTCATGGAAAGGGGAATGGAGGGTTTCGTTGTGGGAGCTAAAGAGGATAAGCTAGGAATCAGAGGCTCAGACACGCACACGCTGATGTTCACAGACGTAAAGGTTCCGAAAGAGAATAGATTAGGTGAAGATGGGTTTGGGTTCAAATTCGCAATGAAAACTCTTGCCGGTGGAAGAATAGGAATTGCAGCACAAGCACTGGGTATAGCAGCTGGAGCTTATGAGCTAGCACTTGCATATTCAAAAGAGAGAAAGACATTCGGGCAAGAGATCTACAAGCACCAAGCGATAGCTTTCAAACTTGCTGACATGGCCACTCAGATCGAGTGCTCTAGAATGTTAGTTCACAAAGCAGCAGCTCTAAAAGATGCCGGCGAAAACTACGACCTTGCTTCTAGCATGGCGAAACTTCACGCATCGGAAACGGCTATGAATGCTACTATTGAAGCTGTACAAATCCACGGCGGTTATGGTTTCGTAAAAGAATACCACGTTGAAAGATTGATGAGGGATGCAAAAATCACTCAGATTTACGAAGGGACATCTGAAGTCCAAAGAATCGTAATCAGCAGAAGTATCCTAAAGGACTAGTTTTTCGTTTCTAGAATTCCAAACAGTACGTACTCCGTTCAGGATAACTACGACTTCTTTTTTTCCATCTCCATCTACGTCTTCTACACTCACCGCGTCAGCACGAGTTATCCCAGACATTCCAACTGACGAAGCTCCTCCGAAGGTTAATTCTTGTAACCATCCATCATCGTCTATAAATAGTACAGTCGATTTATTAATGCTACTCCCCAGCCTGAACGAAGGATAATGTGTAGCTGACACCACCACCTTTGTCTCCACCCGCTTCTTCCCAGAACGGAATAATAGCAATACACTTCCATCGTTACAACCGACATAGATGTAGTCATTTCGCCCTATTCTTAAATGGGACATATGCCTAACGAAATTGCCATTTGTAAGCTTAGAGAAATTCCACCCTGGGGTATTTTTCTTAGAGTCTCTTAAATTTCTGATTTTACCGTCAGCCGTCGCCACTAAGAATCTATACTTCTCATTCCTATCGTAATCTACCACCGAAAACCCAGTGATTACACTCGATGGTTTATAAGGATATCCGGCGACATCTATACCGTTAATGTCTAAGAGAAACACAGCGTCGGGGGTTGAAAACGCTGTTTGGTATTTATTATTTGAATAAAGATCCACTTCGAAAGATTTCTCAAATGGAGCCGATTTTAATTCTTTAGACCAAACCACCCTACCACCTGTTTCCACCGCTTCTATAACCATCCTCTCCTCGTCCCACAGGATATCCATATCCTTTTCAGACCTGTGGTTACGACTAGTTCCAAGTAGCGTTTCAGACATATCGCAACTTATTTCAGCCACACTTTCTTCCGCAGAAATATCGACAATCTCAAAGCTCGCAATTGTGTTCCCGTAGCGCATCCATATAGTTCTATCCGAGAAATTAGAAGCTACCATTATAGCATCTGAGGAATCGGAATTAAGATAAATACCCTGAAGTTGCGTTTCTTCTTCTATTGAAGAGATCTGCTGCATGAGAGTGGTATCGTTTGAGAATAGAACTCCAAAATGATAGAACTGAAAATCTAATTGCGAGGTGGCTAATAATGAAACTAGCTGCCTAATCTTTAACGAGTCCGATGAGAACTTTTCCTCATTAAGACTTTCTGAATCAAGAACGCCTAAGCAGAACGCAAAAGATTCTCCACGTTTTAATTCACAAGTATTTCCGTCCCAATTACTGCCTAAGACAGAAACAACTGAGTCTATAAGCAATTCTGTTTCGTTTGACATTATCCCGTCAACTTTACCCCATCTCCTGCCCATGAAAAGCTTATCGGCTCCCAAGCGCTCAAACCTTCCCCAAAACTTAGAAAGAGGAACCGAAATCGTACCGGCATCTCTAGCCCAAACCACAACGCTACCATCGGGCTTCGTTAATTTCCAACCTGCATTAGTGGTTATAAGAAGAGCTTCGCCATCTGAATCAGGCTTCCACCTTGACGCCATGTCACCGGGTTTTTCCTCCCACATTTCAAGACTCTCCACTGTCCCTATTAGTACACCACCTCTCCAAGGTTGTTTCACCCACCCTTCTTTCAAAGGAGCATTCACATCTTCGTGAAATACGACTTCATAATCAGCTCCGCCTGTACTATTAGGGCTATAGAAGACCACCTTTAAACTCCCGTCTTCACCTCTAACACTCTCCCAGTTAGTGAAGACATCCGATGCATAATGCGTCGGATTATCAGAAGCATTATCCTCTTCTACAGAAATAGAAACATACCACCACACAGAAAAGCCCGCGAAGATTACTGCTAGTATAGGAGTTAGAAACTGACGCGAGTTTATCATGCAACTAATATCATGAAATACGGCTCCAATTAGGACGCCCTTCTAAAATGATATCCAAATTCTTTTTTAATAGTTGATGCTCTTCGCTCTTCATCTCCGGATCGACATCTAGAACCCTAGAGGCAATATATCTAGCTGTTACCATCAGCTCTCTATCTCTAAGTATATCCGCCATTTTTAAATCTGGCATTCCACTTTGCTGGGTTCCCATGACATCTCCTGGCCCCCTTATTTGCATGTCCACTTCCGCAATTTCAAATCCGTCGTTAGTACGACACATCGTTTCTAGCCTACGTCTAGCTTCACTTCCTAGTTCGTCTTTAGTCATCAATATGCAATAACTCTGATCTCCTCCGCGACCCACGCGCCCCCTCAACTGATGAAGTTGACTGAGCCCAAACCTCTCCGCACTCTCAATAATCATCAGTGTAGCATTAGGCACGTTAACCCCCACCTCAATCACCGTTGTAGCGACTAATATCTGAGATACACCTTTAGCGAATCGTTTCATCTCGATATCCTTATCCTCTGACTTCATCCGCCCGTGAACTACTCCGATGCTAAATTTGGGTAATGGAAATCTCCTCGAGAGGCTTTCGTAACCGTCCATTAAATCCTTGTGATCTAGCGTCGCACTTTCTTCAATTAGTGGATATACGACGTAAACTTGTCTGCCCTCGGAGATTTGTTCTTCAATAAAACCATTCACTTTCAATCTGCCCTTATCGGTTCTATGCGCGGTCATGATAGCCTTCCTGCCCGGAGGTAATTCGTCGAGAACACTCACATCTAAATCTCCATATGCCGTCATGGCTAGAGTTCTGGGTATGGGTGTAGCGGTCATAACTAGGACATGGGGAGGGACTTTGGATTTGGACCAAAGCCTAGATCTTTGAGCCACCCCGAATCTATGCTGCTCATCAATTACGGCTAACCCTAAGTTCTTAAACTCCACAGATTTCTCTATCAGCGCATGAGTTCCTATTATCAAATCCACTTCGCCATTTGCTAACCCCTCTAACATGGGCACTCTATCGGCCTTACTAACCGACCCCGTTAAAAGTTCCACCCTCACACTCAGCTCACCCTTCATCCCTTCGAGAAGCTCCCTGATCCCCACTGCATGTTGCTGTGCTAGTATTTCCGTGGGAGCCATAATGCAGGCTTGGTAACCATTATCTATTGCCAGTAGTGATGTCATCAATGCCACTATCGTCTTACCACTTCCGACATCTCCCTGCAGCAGCCTGTTCATATGCCACCCCGTATTTAAATCCACGCGTATCTCCTTCAAGACACGCTTCTGCGCCCCAGTGAGTTCGAAAGGCAGATGTTCGTTATAAAACGCGAGGAACTTCTTCCCCACCTTCTCAAATCTCACCCCCTCAAGCTCCACAGTTTGCTTGCGTTTCTGTTTCAGCAACACTAATTGCAGATAAAGAAGTTCCTCAAACCTCAGCCTCTTCAATGCCCTGTCGGCTTCGTGCGGAGTGCTCGGCGCGTGCACCACCTGAAAAGCCTCTGCCCTACCCGGCATCTTCAACTCCCCTAATAACTTCTCCGGCATCGTCTCTCCGATGTCTCGCCTCACCTCCGCAATCGCCACCCTGATCAGCTTCGCCAGCCCAGCACTATGAAGCCCCATAGATGTCAATTTCTCCGTTGACGAGTACACCGGATGGAGTCCGCCCCCTCCCCTCTGAGTGAAGCTATCCTCCAATTCAACTTCGGGATGAGGAATATTCCACTTGCCGTTAAAATTTTGGGGTTTTCCATAGATTACGACTGGAGTATTCAAGGGTAGGGATTTTGAAATCCATTTCGCCCCCTTAAACCAAACCAACTCCAACTTACTTTCTCCATCATCAAATATGGCGACCAGTCTGCTCTGCCTATTCCCGCCTATCAGCTTATTCGTGAGGATTTTCCCGCGAAACTGCAGCGCAGTAGACTCCGCATTAATGTCTGAGATTTTATGGAACTTCGACCTGTCCTCGTATCTAAAAGGAAGGTATTGGATTAAATCGAAGTATGAAAACACACCTAACTCCACCTGCAACATTTCAGCACGCTTAGGCCCCACCCCCTTGAGGTAGGCAACAGAAGTAGATAATGAATTAGTTTCTGAGTTAGACATAGCGGCTATTGCAAATTACCGCATCTAACCTTCTTAAACGAGCATTAAAACAGGATTCTCTAACAGGCTTTTGAAATCCTGTAAGAACGCAGCTCCCATAGCTCCGTCGACTACCCTGTGATCACAACTCAAAGTTACTTTCATTACGTGACCTGGAACGACAGATCCACCTCTCACTACCGGAACTTCGCTTATCCCCCCTACTGCTAGAATACAAGCATCGGGTGGATTAATGATAGCCGTAAAGCTCTCGATTCCGAACATCCCTAAGTTAGAAATAGTGAAGGTATTTCCCTCCCAATCACTAGGCTGAAGCTTCTTATCCTTAGCCTTAGCTGCGAAATCTCTTACCTCCTCTCCTATGCCTGCAAATGACTTCGAGTCAGCAAACCTAACTACTGGAACTAACAGTCCATCTTCAACGGCCACAGCCACCCCAATGTGAACGTGCTCGTTAAATCTGATCCTATCCTCTAACCAACTGCTATTTACAGCAGGGTTCTTTCTGAGTGCCATGGCTGTTGCCTTAACGACCATGTCGTTGAAGGAAACGCGGTAAAGACCTTGATCGTTTATCGCCTTGCGAGCCTGCATAGCATTCGTCATGTCTATGCTCAGGTTTAAATAAAAATGTGGCGCTGAAAATTTACTCTCAGCTAATCTAGCGGCAATGGTTTTACGCATTTGGCTTACCCCCACCTCTGTAAATCTCTCAGTCGTCATAACTGGCATGCCTGTGGCTCCAGCCATTTTAAAATTCTCCACGTCTCTCTTCACAATTCTTCCACCTTCTCCAGAACCGGGGATTCTATCCAGTTGCAATCCGAGCTTATCGGCTAACTTCTTCGCTAATGGAGAAGCGACAACTCTATCGCTACCGCTTACGGGTGCTGGTGCAGTCTGTCTAGATGCAGGGGCCTGCGCGTCTGGCGCGGCGGCGGCTGAGGCTTGGGTTGCAGGAGTAGGTGCGGCAGCAGGTACTTCTGATTTCTCTTCAACTGCTGAAGCTGATTTTGCTTCCTCAGCTAACACTTTTTTATAATCCTCTCCCTTCTCTCCCAGAATACACAATATGCTATCGACAGGAGCGGTGGCTCCAGTTTCTACGCCTATGAATAGTAGAAATCCATCCTGAAAGGACTCGAATTCCATCGTGGCTTTGTCTGTTTCGATTTCCGCTAAAAGCTCTCCACTTTCAACTTCGTCACCAACTTTTTTATGCCAAGCTGCAACGACACCTTCGGTCATCGTATCACTCAATTTAGGCATTCTGACAATTTCGGCCATGATCTTCTAGTTTTATATTATCAGTCCTTAACGAACGGGTAATCTTCTTGGGTATAAACGTCTTCGTACAGTTCGTGTGGTTCTGGCTTAGGACTTTCATCAGCAAAAACGACAGCTTCTTCTACTGTAGCCTTAACTGCTTTTTCCACTGCTTTAAGTTCCTCTTCAGTCATCCACTTCTGCTCTACAAGTATTTTGCGAACATGTTGGATAGGGTCTTGATCCTGATAAGATGCAACCTCTGCCTTAGTTCTATACTTCTGCGGGTCTGACATAGAATGACCTTTATATCTGTACGTCTCAATGTTCAATAGTGTAGGACCTTCGCCTTTTCTTCCTCTCGCTGCTGCTCTTTTTATAGCTGCACAAACATCCTCTGGACTCATACCATCTACAGTCTCAGAGGGCATGTCATAGCTAAGTGCCATTTTCGACATGTCGTGAACGTTAGTTGTACGTTTCACGCTAGTTCCCATTGCATACTGGTTATTCTCAATAATGTAAATCACAGGTAATTTCCATAGCATAGCCATGTTGAACGCTTCGTGGAGAATTCCCTGTCTCGCTGCTCCGTCACCCATGAAACAGACAGTCACGTGGTCTTCATTTCGGTATTTATCCGCAAATGCGATACCGGCTCCAAGTCCGATTTGGCCTCCCACAATACCATGCCCACCGAAAAGATTTTTTTCCTTATCGAACATGTGCATAGAACCACCTTTTCCCTTAGAACTTCCAGTCACTTTTCCATATAGCTCAGCCATAACCACCTTAGGGTCAGTCCCTAAAGCTAGCGGATGCGCGTGATCTCTGTAGGCGGTAATAACTCTATCCGTAGGCTTGATAGCCTCTACCATTCCAGATAGAACAGCCTCCTGCCCTATATATAAATGACAAAACCCTCCAAATTTCTGTTGGATATATAATTGACCGCATTTCTCCTCGAATTTGCGCATCAAGTACATCTCTTTAAACCACTTGCGGTACACAGCTTCACTGTGCGGAAGTTTATTAGTCTTTTTCTTAGCCATAGATTAAGATTCTGATGAGCGCAAAGATAACATGTCAGCACAATAAACCTGCTTGTTTTTGTATCTTTACGAAACCAACAAGAAACACACGTTTTGGACCTTAAAAAGAGCTTTTCTACATACGCGCCTATTTCGCTTTCCGGCCTCGATGAGGTCGCTCTGATGGATAGACGTGAAGAAAAGTTCGTGATTCCAGATTTCTGGTGTGCAGATATCGCTACTCAACTCGATTCTTCCTATAAAATTTTAGAGATTGAAGGCAGAAGAAGCTTCAGGTACGACAACCTTTATTTTGACACCCCAGATAACATCACACTTGAGGATCATATACGAGGACGCAAGTGCAGATATAAGGTTCGCATCCGTTCCTATGTAAGTTCTAACCTCACTTTTCTTGAAGTTAAAAAGAGAAGTGTCCACGGACGTTCAGTAAAACGCCGAATAAAGCGCTCTAATGAAATGAAATGGGACGCACCCCTGACTACCGAAGAGAGGGAGTTCATACAGAAGCATGTCCCTTTTGGTAACGATTTTCAACCTACATTATACAGTAGATACTCAAGGTTTACCCTAGCTAGCATAGAACGAAGAGAGCGCATTACTTTTGACACTTCACTAGAGTTTACTACCATTGACGGGACTCCAGTCAGCCCCCTAACTGGATTGAACATAGTAGAGTTGAAACAAAGCGAAACCGATAGAAGATCACCACTTCACAAAGCATTCAAGTCAAGGGAAGACAGAATCAATCCGCTGGGGCGTGGAATAAGCGTAAGTAAATACGTAATTGGAAGACTTCATTCAGATGAAAGTATATCCTCTCGTACCTACCTTGCGAATCTAAAAAAATTGAAACGAGCTGCTGACATCGCAATTGCACAAGTAGCACATAAATAGCAAACTAGAAGCAAGCTAGTAGCAAAACAGTAAAAAATGGAACCACAAGTAATTGTAGATATCGCAACTGAAGTCTCTAAGGGACCTTTCACGATTTACGATTTAGGCCTAGGCTTTATCATTAATCTAATTTCTAGCTTAATCGTCGTGAGGGTTATATACAACCTTGCATCTCAGCGTCGTGACTTTGTTTTCACGTTCATGCTCGTCTCAACTTCAGTGTTTTTCCTCTGCTCAGTACTTAGCAATATCGATATAGAACTAGGGTTCGCACTAGGGCTGTTTGCTATCTTCAGCATCATCAGGTATAGAACTGATGCCATCCCTATTAGGGAAATGTCCTACCTCTTCATCGTTATAGCGCTCGCTGTAATAAACGCATTAGGACCACAGGCTGCGGACTTCAGTTGGTTAGTAATTGCATCAGCTAACGTGGGTATATGGGGACTTGCATTCGTGCTTGAGCGACTTTGGTTCGTTAAGCACCTCACCACGAAAATGGTGGTTTACGATCGCGTCGACCTCATCAAGGCTGGTCGTCGAGATGAATTAAAGGCTGACCTAGAAGAAAGAACTGGAGTCATCATCTCGACCATCGAGATAGGCAAAGTAGATCTACTTCGAGACACAGCTATGATTAGAGTTCACTTCTACGAAGACGAGCAACCAGGCCACTTCGAGTCCGGACAAGGCGAGGGATAATCCCGTGGGCGAGGCACCTGGACTAAGGAGCTACTTATTTAACATCACCACTGCGTGGGCGCTAACTCCAGCCTCTGTCCCTACGAACCCTAGCTTTTCTGTCGTCGTAGCTTTAACGCTTACCGCATCTATGTGAGTACCTAGAATTTCAGCTATGCACGTTCGCATACTTTCGATGTGCGGTGCTAGCTTAGGCTGCTGAAGACAAATTGTAGTATCAAGATTTCCTAGCGTCCATCCCCTTTCTTGTACTAAACTCCAAGTTCTCGCTAGAAGCTTCTTGCTATCTATCCCCTTATAAGCCGGGTCTGTATCTGGGAAGTGTTTTCCAATATCGCCCAGGGCTAAAGCTCCTAAAAGCGCATCGCAGATAGCGTGCAACAGCACATCTGCGTCACTATGACCCACAGATCCTTTAGAGTGTGGAACTAGAATTCCGCCTATCCAAAACTCCTCACCCACTTCAAGACGATGAACGTCATATCCATAACCGATGCGGAGATTCATGTGGAGGTTTTATAAATAAATATTAATCCGAAAAACCTGTAACCAGATCCGAGAATTGCATTCTAAGCGTAAAGCGAAGAGTATTAGCAAGGGGATTCTGCTGAGTAGTGCTAACTAAATAGCTGAGGTCAATAGTGAATACTGTGTATTTGATACCCGCACCCATTGTAATAAACTGTCTGTTACCTTTAGAGTAATGCTCGTAAAAATATCCAGTACGGAATGTGAATACGTCAGCAAAATTATATTCAATTCCTCCACCTAGGTTTATCTCCCTCATTTCTTCCCTGAATATACTTCCTTGATCGACTTGGAAAGTTCCATCGTCGTTAAAGGTCACAATTCCCGGAGCATCGTAGAATGACTGAATAATACCAGTACCCACACCTACATCGGTACTGTAACCACTTACAATATCAGTTGAGTTCTGAGCATATACTGGAGCTGTAGGAACTAGAAGCTTGTTCGCGTCAAGAGTGAATGTGATCTCGTTGTACTCATCCACCTTCATCGTGTAAGCCGAACCTATTCGCAAATTAGCTGGAATGAAATCTCTTGCTGCTGTTTCTGTGTAGCTCATCTTCGCACCTATATTCGAGACATTCATCCCGAAGTTAAATGTGCCTTTCTTACTTCCCCAATCCGCATGAGGATTAGTGTAGAATATGCTCACATCGGCAGCTACGGAGATGCCAGGCTTAGACTCTGCGCCCATAACGCTAGTTCCGCCAGTGAGGTTGGAGTGAACGAACCGTCCAGCAAACCCACCACTGAACTTATCTGTAAATTTCTGGGAGAATCCGGCATCTAGGCTGAGCTCAGCTGGCTGGAAATCTCTAATAGTGGTTCCCACAGCGTCGGTAAAGGTGATATTACCGAGGCTGAAATGCCTTAGGGCGAGTCCGTAAGACTGCCTTTTATTAATCTTCTTTACCGCTGTGAGGTAAGCTAGATTCATATCGTCTACTAATGCCCTTAACCAAGGAGCGTAACTTAAGCTAACCTCAAGTTCATTCTCGGAGAATGCCATTTTCGCAGGGTTCCAATGAAGACTATTCCCGTCTGGAGAAAGGGCTACACCTGCATCGCCTAAAGCTCCCGATCTAGAATCTGGTGCTATCATTAAGAATGGCACAGCTGTAGTAATTGTATTCAACTGAACTAATGCTGCAGCATCGCCTGGAACTAGTTGAGCATGTGAAATACTCGAAAACATGCACAGCATTATCACTGTTAAACTTAAAGCGAGAGATCTGAAATTATTTTTCATAGGTCGGGCAAAGGTAATCACACGATTACGGCTTGACAACGACAAGTTTGCTTCCATATTGCATAGAAGCGCCACTTATCGTAGTTAATTGTACTTTAAATATGTAAATGCCAGCAGGAACTGCACTTCCGTTATCATTAGTTAAGTCCCACTCTAGTAAATCTGTTCTACTTCCCTGGGCGTGGAGGTCGGATTTAAACACTCTTACCTGCCTTCCTTCGCTATCGAAAACCGCGACTACTGCCTCTACTGCGTTGCATTCTTGGTTGTGGGAGAAACGGAAAGTTGTGGACGAAGAGGCGGGATTAGGGTAGGCGAGGATTTGGTCTAAAGCAACTTCAAGAGAATTTACCACTAAGAATTCAGTGGTTGCTAAAGCACTGTTGTTTCTTACGTCCCAAACCTTAATCTCAAGACTATGCGCCCCCACCTCCATGTCTCTAAAAGGGAACAGCACCGTACCACTTTTGTAGGTATCTAGGTCCGCCTCGAAATATCCATTCAGTACAAAAGGACTTTCATAAGCCCCGTCGAGAACAGCCTTCAAATCATGGCCTATACCATTGCCCACAGTGTTAATCCCGCTCTCGTCGTACACCCGAGCGTAAAGCCAAGGGTCCTCACCCGTTATTCCACCACTCACGAAAAGACTATCGTTCATATAAAGCTCTATGGTAGGCCCAACATTATCCACCTCTACATCTTCGGAAGTGCCACCTATAATAAAATCCTCGGTAGCACCATGCGCGTCTACATCTCCGCTTAACGCGTAGCAGCTAATTCTACCGGCACCATATGTGTAGTCAATATCTCGCGGGACTACGAACTGAAAAGTAAACTCACCATTTTCTACACTCGCAAGGCCCTTATGGATAACGCTCCTGAACATGCTGTATGAAAACGCTCCAGCAACTTCGTCATTATCGAGAGTATAAAGCTGCAATCTTTTATCGAAAACCTTAGGGTAAATAAAACCATTGAAATCCGTCAAAGTATCTCCAGATGAATTTCCTACGTATCCACTTATTGTAACCAAATCTAAAGACTTAACCGTATCCGGAAGTTCCGTTATGTAAATCGTTTCCTCAGGATATGCTAATCTCATCGCCGGATCTCCAAGCAGAGAGAAATTCCTCATATTAGTCACACTTGTTACTAGGGGGCTGTTTTTCGTGTCCTTACATATATCACCCAGGCACCTCATTAACCCTGTACCCTCATCTTCATCGAGTACTGTCTGGAAGAAGGCTGTGTTTAATTCCTGGTTCCCTCCACTGAATACCGTTCTAGTCGTAGTGAGCATTCCCACAGCACCTCCGTTGGGATTAAAAATAAGCATCTCGCCTGCCGATTCCACTTCTGGATCGTCATATCTAGATAATTCACATGTAGCAGTCATAAAGACTGGCAACCTATTCTTATTCGTCCACTCCCTAATAGTTGTAGTGTTCAGAATTCTTTCGTGCGCCCAGCCCCTAGCACCCCCGTGACCTATATAGTCCACAATTAAAGCTCCCTCTTCTACCTTCCTTGAGATTTCTGCCTCTGCCTCATCATATCTCTCTCCACCAGGAGTGGCTTCTTGAACATAAGAATCGGGGTATATTTTAATTACATCGTACTCGTTATGATCTTCAATTACTCTAGCTGAATGAATTTCACTGTCAGACATATGGCGCCAGCCATCGTTGTTGTTTCCGTCTTGGTCATCAGTCACAAATAGAATCTTATTCCGCCAGTCTCCGAATGTTAAAGATTCTCCATCATCATGACAATCCAACACGGCAGTCGAATCTATGTTCGCACCTAAATAGGTCTCGACTTTCGACACGAAGGCCAGAGCATCGGAAAGCGAAGGAGCAGGAATCCTACCTACACCTATAGCAAGCTTATCACCAGGAGCCTCTCCATATCCATCTTCTATAAGCCCAAAATAATCGTCAGTCACATAACTACTTACTGTGCTTTCTGAATTCGCACTCTGGAACGTTAAGAGGTTAACCCCGTCTGGATCAAGGTTCCTATTAAAGTAAGTCCCATCGCCCATAAGTTGAAGGTATTTAGGTTCATCGGCTTGAGTTTCTGCTCTATCTCTGAGCATCATCATAAACATCTTCAACGCTGTAGGATCTGGCGAACCAGAAGAAAAGGCATTGAAGATTTCTCGCTGATTGACAACAGCCACTCTCATCCCTTCGTTAGCGTGCAGAGTAGCTAATCTGTATGCTGCTGAATCTAAAAACGGAGTAGTTAAAATCACTAAATCGATATCGCGAATGGAGTGAACATCTAGATTATCAACTGAACCTAATGGCAAAACCGATCTAGAAGCAGAATGTCTAAAGGCAACGAACTTTCTGGTTGTATCTCGTGATGCCTCCCATCTTATCACATCCCCTCCTATTGTCTCCGTAATGCATAGCCTCGGCAATAATGGGTCCGTCACATCCCAAACCGACTCGACACTTCCTGCATTTGACAGGGTATATCCTGCTGACTGTGATGCTGAAATGTTTTCTGACCCGTTAACATGAAACTGTCCGCTTTCGAAGACTAGACTTTGGCGAGCCTGCACCCTAACGTAATCAATCCATCCCTGAGCTTCTGTATTACCTGGGGTAAAACTCATTTCAACAGAAATACCATCACCGGACATACTAGTAGCGAGTGTGAGATTTCGTTTTTGGGCGATAAGCAGGCTATTCTCCGACAGAGAAATATCAGAAGTTGACGCCGTCTCTCCGTTACATAAAAGCCCATAATCACTAGTTGCTCCCAAAGTCCTACCAGCAATTCTAGCATCCACATATCCCATATCTCCAACCAGATTAGGTATATTGAAATACATTCCGAATACCTGAGACCCTAAATATGTAAAGTGTTCTCCGTAAAACTCCCGACCGGACTGCGCAATATTCACCAGTTCTACTTCGTGAAACATCTTCGCCCAATGCGAGTCCCATTCTTCAGTTGCCTCCTCCGTGACCTCTTCCGCCACACTTATTCTACTACCCTCTATATCACTGGGCCCATCAAGTCTTAAGAAATAAAAGGCAGAATCCGACCAAGCGTGAAGTTCGTGCACCCACCTCTGTGAAGCGTCATTATACGACCACGAATCCACACCGGAGGCATGAAAGTATATCGCATCTGTTGCGTCGAAACTACCATCACTTTCCCCTACCGTTTCTATCGATATTAATGGTAAATCTAACGGCCTATCCGTGTCGTTTTCAAATGGCAGTTGCCTACCTCCACTACCATAAAGTTGTAGTCGTGAGAAATCCAAAGTATCCGGATCGATACCCGAAGCAACAAGGTCTGAATAATCAATCTTATGAATCCCATCTTCAGTTGTGCCAAACCTTAACCAACTCCCCTCAGAAAGCACCGAATGCTCAGGCCAGTTACGCTCCACCCTTGAATGACCCGCAGGGGAAGCCGCTATTACAGCAGTCATCGCGACAAGGCGCTGAGTGATGCCGTTTTCAATGCGGAAAGCTGGAATTCTGGTTTGGGCTAGAAAACTATTAGAGTGAATGCCCCTGACCACGAACCAAGAAGGGCGGGAGTCAATAATAATTTCATCTTCAGCACTACAATCCTGCCACTCTAAATGTTGATCCAGAACCTCAATTCCGCTCCATTTTGACGAGATTTCGAATTCTGCAATAAAATCACCTTCAATTTGAGAAAAATTTTCCGTCTCAAAATGAATTTCTATGACCTCGGACGAGACTTGTGAGCGAGTAGTATTCACTGGGGAAACAGTCATCAAAACGCACACTAACATAGTCAGCAACACACGATTAGATGTGCATATCATTTTTATATGATGGTTATTTATCATGAATTATTCTACAAATTTCGGGACTAATCGAGGAACTAACGCTGTGAAGTTAGGCTTATTGTACAACAATTGCTGTAAAATAATCTATTACTGTATAGCTCAAATTTCGTATTATTGTAGGTTCAAGGGAACCTTTATGTTGAAAACACCACTCACACACATATTCCGAATCGCACTCTTAGTGTGCGTATTCTCTGCTGGAATAAATAATGAAGCTCGGGCGCAAGACCCTGAGTTCACGCAATACTATGCGAATCCGCTATTCTTAAACCCCGCATTTGCTGGGTCAGACAGATGCCCGCGCATGACCAGTGCCTATAGAAACCAATGGCCCGCTATGAGCGGATCATATATTACACAAGCTGTTTCTTACGACCAGTATGTGTCAGCTGTACAAGGTGGACTAGGCTTAACCGTAATGCACGATCAAGCTGGGCAGAACACATTACAGACAACTCGAATTACAGGAATGTACGCTTACCAGCAATCATTGACTCGTAAGCTTTCGATGAGAGCTGCTCTTGAAGCGAGTTACTTCCAAAAGGCTTTGGACTGGAGTAATCTAACGTTTGGCGACATGATAGACCCTCGTCGCGGATTCATTTATGAAACACAAGACACCCCTCGAGGTGGAAAGGTTCAGGGTGTAGACTTCGGTGCAGGTTTATTATTATTCACACCTAAATTTCATCTTGGATTTGCAGCTCATCACTTAAACGAGCCTAACGAATCACTAGTAATTGGTTTAAGTAGACTTCCTATGAAACTCACCATTCACGGTGGTGGAAAATTCCCTCTTAAGAAAAACACTAGACACGAAGTAGTAGCTTCTATTTCTCCTAACTTCTTATATCGTCGTCAGGCAGAGTTTCAGCAAGTAAACTTAGGCCTGTTTGTCAATAAGGGGCCTTTATTTGGTGGAGTTTGGTACAGAGGGATCATGTTCACTGAGTACAAAGACGCTCTAATCGCAGTTGTGGGAATTGAATCTGACATCATGAGATTTGGCTACAGTTATGACATCACTATTTCTGAGTTAACACCAGAAACTGGTGGTGCTCACGAGCTTAGTATGACATTAAAATTCGATTGTAATTTGAAAAAAGGTAAGTTCCGCAAAATACCTTGCCCTACTTTTTAGTTATATAAACAAGAAACTACTAATCTTTCCGCGTTTACCTGCAAGAACGATTATAATTGAACTCATCAATACCTAATATAAGATGACATTGAAACTACACACATACATTATAGCCGCAGTCGGTATAATGACCGTACTATCTGGTTGTTACTTCGAGCGTTCTGGAGCTACAGGATGGAAATATAATGAAACTGATAATGGTGGATTTGAAAGATCTAGCTTTTACGAGCAAGAAACAGGTCCGGGATTACTCTTTATCGAAGGTGGTACATACACTATGGGGCAAGTTGAAGATGACCTTATGGGCTCATGGGACAATGCTCCTAGAAGAGTAACCGTCAGTTCATTCTACCTCGACGAGACTGAGGTGACTAATCACTTTTGGTTAGAATACATTGAGTGGTTAGACCGAATTTACGGAAACACATTCCCTGAAATAGTGGAGCGTGCTCTACCTGATACACTTGTATGGAGAGAGAAGCTTGCTTATAACGAGCCATTAGTAAAGTACTACCTACGTCATCCAGCATACAGGGATTACCCAGTTGTAGGCATTAGCTGGCAGCAAGCCACGGACTTCTGCAAATGGAGAACTGACCGTGTAAACGAATCAATCCTCATTAACGAGGGTCTTCTAGTTCACAACCCTGAATCTCAAATGGATGAAGAGCATTTTACTACTGAAACCTACTTCAATCGTCAATACATCGGTGAAAGAGATAAGGAAGGAGTAGAGGATTTCAGTCCTAATTCAGTAGGATATAGAGATATCCAGATAGAGGATGGTTTATTACTACCCGATTACAGATTACCAACTGAAGCTGAGTGGGAGTATGCTGCTTTAGGCTTAATTGGGAATAGTTACGGTGAGCTTATAGACGAGCGTAGAACATACCCATGGGATGGGCATTATATCCGAAATGACGATTTAAGAAACAGAAAATACGGTCTAATTAATGCTAACTTCGTAAAAGGAAGAGGTGATTACATGGGTGTTGCTGGAGCGTTAGACGACGGTGGAGATATCACTGTTAGTGTAAGAAGCTATGCACCTAACGACTACGGTTTGTTTAATATGGCTGGAAATGTAAACGAGTGGGTTATGGATGTATATCGTCCACTAACTAACCTTGATGCTGAGGAATTCAGTGCTTTTCGTGGTAACAATTATCAAACAATGGTAAAAAATGCTGAGGGAACACCATCCGACAAGTACGACTACGTAGTGTATGAAATCAAAGCTATTTCTGACTTCAGAAGTGAATACGTAAGAGACTTAGGAGCTACTATTATCACACCTGAAGATGATGAATTGTTAAATGGTCTAGAGATTAAGTTTGAAAAAGCTCTTGAAACTCAAAGTAAAAAACAAAACGAGGAGGCTCAAATGATAATGGCAGAGGCTCTAGAGATGATAATTGACAGTGAAGCACTTATTGCTGTAGACCTAAGAAAAGGAATGATCGACAGAATCCTTGCCTTACCTGGAGATTTACAGTACCGCGACGTTACTCTTGAGGAGAACATCGGACGTACTAACTATAGAATTGCTAACAACGTCGATTTTGAGGATGGAGATTTCAATAGCTCTATCGCATTCGGAAGGGAAGAAGATGGAAGAGGTGATACTGATAGAATGTACGATTACAGTAGTAACTCACCTTCATCACTCGTAAACAATGAATCTAGAGTTTACAAAGGTGGTGGATGGGATGACAGAGCATACTGGTTAGTTCCTGGAACACGTCGTTTCATGGATGAGAACAGGTCTTCTAAATCAATCGGATTCCGTTGCGCTATGACGAGGGTTGGATCGCCAATGCAATACTCAGGAAATTAAAACCTAACTCATTTAGTTAAGGATTTACTTTTACTAAAAAATTATAAGCCCTGATGTAAACTCTACATCAGGGCTTTTCTTTGTTACATATGTCAACTGAAAAATTACACGAACTATTTCTAAGCGCTGAGAATGGCGTGACCACTGACACCAGGTTCTGCGGAAGCGGAATGATATTCTTTGCACTCAAAGGAGAAAGGTTTGACGGAAACAGATACGCAGCAGAGGCCATTAAAGCAGGTTGTATAGCCGCAGTGGTGGATGATGTAACTTTACAAGGGGAAGATGGCATATACGTTGTAGAGGATGTTTTACTAGCGCTACAGAACCTAGCGTGGGATTACCGACGGACACTTGACATTCCCGTATTAGGTCTTACTGGCTCTAATGGGAAAACCACAACTAAGGAGTTAATCACGGCTGTACTAGCAAAGAAGTACCGCGTACACTCCACTGAGGGTAATTTAAATAATCATATCGGTGTACCGCTAACGATATTATCTGCGCCTAAGAGCACAGAAATTTTGATAGTTGAAATGGGGGCGAATCATCTTGGAGAAATTTCCGACCTATGCGTAATAGCAGAACCTAACTTCGGGCTTATAACTAATATAGGCAGGGCCCATTTGGAAGGGTTCGGTAATATCGAGGGAGTGAAAATGGCAAAGGGAGAATTATTCGATTTCTTAAAAGAGCATGATGGGTTAGGGTTCGTGAACAGTGATCACAAAGTCCTAACAGAAATAGGAGAAGGCTTAGAGACAATTCAATATCATAATTATGTTGACTTCCATATAAAAGGTCTTCGAGAATTTTCATGGAGCTATATGGATTACCTCAGCCCTAGACAATCAATTCAACTAGAGGGTGATTACAATAAAGACAACATCTCTGCAGCTATTGCTATAGGACTTTATTTCGATGTGAGCAAAGAAAATATAGGAGAGGCTATTTCAGAATACACCCCTACTAACAATAGATCCCAAACAGTTAAGACAGACTCCAACACGATTCTTCTTGACGCTTACAATGCAAACCCATCAAGCATGACTAGAGCCCTAGAGTCATTCGCAAATAACGGAAGTGGTGACAAACTGGTGATACTAGGAGATATGAGAGAGCTGGGAGAGCACTCGCATGATGCTCATAGGGAAATAATCGAGTTGTGTGAATCACTTAAACTAGATGGAATATATGTGGGCGACGACTTTAAAAAGGCTAGTAACGAACAGGACACCGTGTTCGAATCGGTTGAGTTATTAATGAATCATCTCGTCCTACACAAGGTAAGTTCCAAGTCTATTTTACTAAAAGGCAGTCGAGGCATGGAAATGGAACTACTACTACCCTTACTATAATTATCTTTACGCTATGGATTTGATAGAAGAACTGAAGTGGAGAGGTATGTTGCACGACATCATGCCTGGAGTGGAAGAGCAAATGGCGAAAGAGGTTACGACTGCGTATGTGGGTTTCGATCCTACAGCAGACTCTCTTCATATTGGAAATCTAGTCCCTGTAATGTTGCTCGTACACTGGCAGAGAGCTGGACACATACCTATGGCATTAGTCGGTGGCGCAACAGGAATGGTCGGAGATCCTAGTGGAAAGACGAAAGAAAGACAGTTCCTGGACGTGGAACTAATCCAACATAATCTTGCCTGTCAAAAAGCTCAATTAGAAAAATTCATTGACTTCTCAGGCGAAAACGCCGCTAAGGTTGTAAATAATTATGATTGGTTTAAGGATATTTCTTTCCTTGACTTTATAAGAGATGTCGGAAAGCACATGACTGTCAATTACATGATGTCTAAGGACAGCGTTAAAAACAGACTAGATGGAGGCATGAGTTTTACGGAATTCTCATATCAACTTGTTCAAGGTTACGACTTCTACCACCTATGGAAGAACGAGAACTGCATGGTCCAAATGGGCGGCAGCGATCAGTGGGGCAACATCGTTACCGGTACAGAAATGATTCGTAAAAAAGGAGGCGGAAAGGCATTTGCATTAACTGCTCCTCTGATTACTAAAGCAGACGGCACCAAGTTCGGTAAGAGTGAAGGAGGAAATATTTGGATTGACAAAGCGAAAACATCTGTATATAAGTTCTACCAATATTGGATTAACACTGCGGATGAAGATGCGAGTAAATTCATTAGAATATTTACTTTAAAAACTCGAGAAGAAATTGAAGATCTTGAAGTTACACATGCGGAAAACCCTAGAGCTAGGATTATACAGAAGGCTTTAGCAGAAGACATCACCATAAGAGTGCACTCGAAGGAAGACTTAGAAACCGCTATTGCAGCTTCAGGCATTCTATTCGGCAAGAGTGCTAAAGAGGACCTGTCTGGCCTGCCAGAAGCTGAGTTTCTGTCTGTATTCGAGGGAGTTCCTCAATGTGAAGTTGACGGTCATCTATTAGACAGCGGGGTGAGCATTACTGACCTGATAAGTGAGCACACAGGGTTTCTGCCTTCAAAAGGAGAAGCGAAGAGATCTTTAAAAGAGAATGCTATACGTCTAAATAAGGAGCTAGTGACCGAGGATAAAATAGTGGGCCGTGACGATTTATTAAACGGAAAGCAGTTGCTACTACAGAGGGGTAAGAAAAACTACTTTCTAGTCATCGTAAACTAAACCGATAACAGATTACAACCGCGAACCTCGCTATTATCAAATCGACCTAGTATTTCAAATCGATTCGTTCCTTCTTCCATCTTACCCAGATCAGAAGTGCTGATAAAGGAACAGCTATCAATATTTGCAAGGTCTATTATCTGCACTCTTCCTGCCCTCCCATCGGGGACGATACTCATAGGGTCTGACGTGTCCTTTATTAAAACCTTCAGCCAATTAGGAGAATCATAAAACTTACCGTCGTTAGAATAAGCTTGAGACATGAGTTCTGTCATACCATACTCGCTTAATATATTGACGCTAGGCAATGCGGCTCTAATCCTAGAGTGCACCTCTTCCCGAAGAGGCTCTTTCCCGTGCCCCTTCATACCACCAGTTTCAATAATTGTTAGATTAGATATGAGTTCCGTATGGAGTGAAGGGGAATCACCGCCTTCTAACCAAGCAAGTAAAGCATGTGTGACGCCTATGAGGGCAATCTTTTCATTTGAAGTACTCGTTAATACATCATTCAATGCAGAATAATTATCTAAGAAAAAGCTGTCTGACTTTATATCTCCAGACGTAACCATAAAATGCTTTACCATATAAATTAGCGAGGAATCGCCTCTATCTGCATATCCAGGAAGTAACCCTAACCACTTAAATGAATCCACTGGCCCCACAATATCATTAAAAATACTGCTAGAAATTGTATCATACCACTCTAGGGATCGCACGTGATGATGTGAACGCTGAGATGTAGTTGACGTGGTACCAGAGCTTTTAAATACTTGTTCGTCATCAAACTGACCCGTCACAACCCTATTAGATTTAAATGCTTCTATGGGCAGAAAGGGTATTGATTCTACTGATGAGATTTTAGAAGGATCAACTCCAAGCAGTTCTAAATATTTTGAAAAAACATCATTATACTTCGCCTGAAAACGAAAAACATCAAGGGTCAGCAAATCAAAATCATATACAGATCCACTTAAATTATAAATTCGAGTCTGTAGCTCCTCGCGATATTCTTCAAAAGAATTCATGGGCCTAAGTTCGGAAGTGCTAGCTTTGAAATCATGAATAATGCAAAAATTTGTTTCACATCGTTTATTGCACTTTGTTTAGCGGGTTGTTTGCCGGAACCTGACTACCCCGACACGCCCACTATAGACTTCATTTCATTCATCGTCGATCAGAATAACTCCGCTGTACTTTCTCTGCAGTTTACCGATGGGGATGGTGATTTGGGTTTAAGCCAAACAGATATCCTCCCCCCTTTCTGTCCTACTTGCGACCATCACTTCAATTTAAAATGCGAGTATGACGAATTTAGAGAAGGGGAATGGGTGCATATACCTTTAAATCCTGCACAAGGCCAAGTGCCTTTTTATTACAGAGTGCCTAGGACAGAACCGTCTGGAACTAATCCATCATTAAATGGGGTTATTGATATTGCGATGAACACATGGAGTCTTCTATCAGACTATGATAGCTTAAGGTTCAGAATCACTCTCGAAGACAGGGCTCTTAATATATCTAGTGAGGACACGACAAGGGTGATATTAAAATAATCTTAAACAGCATGCATGCAAAAGGCGCCCACAATGGAGCGCCTTTTAAATACATAGAGGTCAAATACCTTAAGTAGTATTCTTATATGCTTACTCGCATATCTCACCGAATGCTGATAAGAACAGGAGGAGGTCGCCTGTAGAGACTACCCCATCACCGTTAATATCAGAAGGGCAATCATTTGCTGTTGCACCGAACGTACATGAGCCGTCATCAACTAAAGCCCCGTTCGTGAAGTTCTC